>JAANMT010000037.1_pt1 | contig 114435 bp, 92 predicted proteins | sample 7279711 | NCBI WGS metagenome assembly JAANMT01 (sample SAMN14094538, study PRJNA606508) | bioreactor metagenome | isolation source: A lab-scale SPAN reactor treating ammonium-rich wastewater day 1 | place: Ireland: Galway | collected 2017-01-16
AACCCGTGACCGCCAGTTCGGGGAATAACACCACGTCGCTATCTTCCACCTGGGCCAGGACCGAGAGAATCTCGTCGGCGTTGGCTTGCGGATTGGCGACCGAGGTCTTGATCGTGGCCGCGGTCAGCCGGACAAAGCCGTGTTCATTCATGGCGGAGGCCTGGCAAGGAAAGAAAGGAAACGCCGCTCCCGCGTGAACTCCGGTTCGCGGCGGTTGTCGTCAAGATACTCTGCCCCCGCATTCCCAAGTAGGATAGGTTTCCCTCCGTTCCGCGAATACCGCCCTCGGATAACCAATGCTGCTGGCAATTCCGTCAAACCAGAACCAATCGTTCGCCCCACGCGCCTCGCATGTACATTCCACCCGCGTTTGTTGAGTCGAACTTGTCTCGGCTGCACGATTTTATCGAGCAGCATAGTTTTGGCGTGCTTGTCTCGCAGGGGCCGGAACCTGCGGCCAGCCACCTGCCATTGCTGCTGGACCGAACAATAGGCCCCTATGGGCGCCTGACCGGACACATGGCGCGGGCCAATCCCCAGTGGCGGGACGCGGAAGGCGCCGGCGTGCTGGCGATCTTTTCCGGCCCGCACGCCTATATTTCACCGACTTGGTACGAAGCTCAAAATGTCGTGCCCACTTGGAATTATACGGCCGTGCATGCGTATGGAACGTTGCGTCTGGTGGACGACCGGGCGGCCGTGCTGCAAATTGCGCGGGACACGGTGGACCGCTATGAACGGTCGATGCCGCGGCCGTGGACGCTCGACGGCGCCCCGGGGTTTCTCGACCGGCTGGCGGCGATGATCGTGGGCTTCCACATCGAAATTCACCACATCGAGGGCCAATGGAAGCTCAGCCAGAACCATTCTCAAGAGCGCCGCGAACGCGTAATTAGCGGCCTCCTGGAGCAAAACGACCCGACGGCGCACGCCGTGGCCTGGCTGATGCAGGCGCGGCCGTGATCCTGCTTCCGCCGCCGTTAACTTTTCGGCGTGTAACATCGGCCGACGTTTGCCGCTTTGCAGGGTAGCGATGGCGACCATCGCCGATGGCTTCAACTTTACTTCACGTTGAAAGGACCCAAAGATGTTTAAGCGAATTGCGGGGCGGGCGGTGTTGGCTTTGGCGGTCTTGGCCGGCGTCTTCGGGACGATGTCCCTGGGCGCCCCCGCCACGGCCGAGGCCGGTGGCTATGGCCACGGCTACGGGATTTACCACTATGACTATGCGCCGGTCTATCATCACCGCGTACACTACCACGTGCGGCCGTACTACAAGCTGCACATTCACGGTCACTACAACTACTTCCCGCACTACTACGCGCCCCACTGCCACTAGTCCCGATGATTCGCGTAGGGAGATCAAGCGCGCAAGTCGCTGGCGGGCCTTAGCAAACCGCGGCCGCTGGATGCGACAAACGAGTGGGCGATCTCAAAACGAAAGTGAGCGCGGACCCACCAAGGGAAGCGGGTTACTCGACTCTCCCTATCAGCGACGAATCATCTCGACCAGTTCAATGCGGATCAAGGACGAAGCAGGAAGAAAAGCTTCCTGCTTCGTCCTTTTCCTTTTCATCCTCGGTTCTTGTCACCTGGCGTGAGCCTTCGAGAGCGCGTGGTTCATGGCATGGGCAACGTTGCCCCCGCGGCGACGACAATCGCCCATGGCGCATCGCCGGCCGCCAACAGGCCGTTCCAGCCGTCACGGACGTCCCGAACCGGCGGCGCGTCCTCGCCTGACCGGGCCTGGCTACTCAAGCGCCACCACCGGGCGGCCCGTGCGTTTGGACCGGGGCAGAAACAATCGCCCGATGGCGAACCGCCCTGGGCCGGCAATCAAGATGGGCAGCAGCAGTCCAATCAAAGCCAGGTTGAACTCAAACCCGGCGGCCTGGGGGTCTTGCCCTAAGAAGAAGCCATGCTGGCCGTGGACCAGGGCGATGGCCCCCAACATGATGACGATCAGCGAGGCGGCGGAGAAGCGCGACAGAAACCCGCAAATCAAACCAATCCCGCCGAAGAACTCGCCAATCGTCACCGCATAGCCGATCGGCCCCATCATTTCCACAACCGCCGTCAGTCCCGGTCCGCCAAACGCCCCGAACAGCTTCTGCGCCCCGTGCGCCATGAAGATCACTCCCACAATCACCCGCACCAGCAAGAGCGCCACATCCACCGCCGTACGATCCACCACCACGGTTTGGTCGTCGTTCATGGCATCACCGTTGGCTCCAAGGCAAGAGATCCGCGCAACGACGGAAAACGGAACTCATTCCGCTCTCCTCCACCGCATTACCGCTACGCCTATTATCGGGAACTCGGCCGATCGCTGAAAGAGCACGCAACGACGCCGCGCAACACCGCTCCGACGTTCTGCTGGACGCGAGCATGTGAATCTTTCCGTAGCGGCGGCGCGACGATTTGACAAAACATTCACAACCTCGCACGGCTGGGGCGCCAGCCGTGCTCGGTCCCGTAGCATCGCGGAGCAAGCCGATAGGAACGCCGTCGGCGCTACCCGCCGGCTAGGGCGCCTATGACGCAGAAAGGCTCCTGGCCCGAGGCGACCTCGGGCGGCAAGGGAGCGTCGGGCGCGTGGTTCGATAGGTCTTGCTCAAAGGCGAAGAAGCGAATGAAAGGGCGCCGCTGGGCGGTGACGTGGTCGCGAATCGTGCCGCGGAGCATCGGGAACCGGGCCTCCAGCGCGTCGAGCACGGCGCGCTGCGTGACCGGCCCCGGCACATCCAGTTGCAGTTCCCCGTCGATTTGCGCCAGGTTGCGAAGATGATAGGGAAGGTGGATGCGTATCATAATTCGTCGCGGCCCGAACGCCGCCGAGATGTTCCATCGGAGTTGCGAATAGATTCGGCGGCGCGAGCGCCGCCGCTACGGGAGCGTTTGCACTTCGACCGACACCACCGGCGGAAGATCGCGAACAATCGCCGTCCAGGTGTTTCCTGAATCGGGCGAGGCGTACACCTGGCCGCCAGTGGTTCCAAAGTAAACGCCGCAGGAGTCCAGCGAATCGACCGCCATCGCGTCGCGCAGCACGTTGACGTAGCAGTTGCTTTGCGGCAGCCCTTGAGTAAGCGGCTCCCATTCGTGCCCGCCCGAGCGGCTGCGGTACACGCAGAGCTTCCCCTCGGGCGGGAAGTGTTCCGAGTCGCTCTTGATGGGAACCACATAGACCGTTTCCGGCTCGTGCGCGTGGACCTCAATGGGGAACCCGAAATCGGTCGGCAAGTTGCCGCTGATTTCATGCCACGAATCTCCGCCGTCGTCGCTGCGCATCACGTCCCAATGCTTCTGCATGAACAGCACGTTGGGGCGCTCGCGGTGCAGAGCGATGCGATGGACGCAGTGGCCAACTTCGGCGTCGGGATCGGGAAGCACATACTGAGAGTTCAGCCCCCGATTGATCGGCCGCCAAGTCTGGCCGCCGTCGTCGGTGCGAAAGGCGCCCGCGGCCGAGATGGCGACGAAGATCCGCCGCGGATTGCTCGGATCGAGCAAGATCGTGTGCAGCGCCATGCCGCCGGCGCCTGGCTGCCAGTAGTTGCCCGAACCGTGGCCGCGCAAGCCGGGAAGCTCTTGCCACGTCTGGCCGCCGTCGGTGGTGCGGAAGATGGCGGCGTCCTCCACGCCAGCATAAACCGTATCGGGATCGGTCAGCGACGGCTCCAGATGCCAAACCCGCTTGAACTCCCAAGGGTGCGGCGTGCCGTCGTACCACAGGTGCGTGCCGGGCTGGCCTTCGTAGGTAAACTGGTTGCCCACGGGCTCCCAGGTCTGGCCGCCGTCGCTGGAGCGCTGGATGAGTTGCCCGAACCAGCCGCTGGATTGCGATGCATACAGCCGGTCCGGATCAACAGGCGAACCTTTCAGATGGTACATCTCCCAGCCGGCGAAGTGAGGACCGCTCACGTCCCATTTCTCGCGTTTGCCATCGGCCGAGAGGATAAACGCTCCCTTGCGCGTGCCTACCAGAACCCGTACCGAACTCATGCAATGCTCCTTAGTAGCGGCGGCGGCGGCGCGCCGCCGTAGAATAAATCAAGAACCTGCCAATACCTGTCGTAATTCCTCGGCGGCGCTCGCGCCGCCGCTACGGTTTGAACCACGGCGGCACGCAGTTACTTGCGGCGGTAGTGGGCATGCATGAAGTTGCTCCACTTTCCATCGGCGCCCAGTACGTAGGACGAAAGCGTGCGGTGGTCGTCGCTCTTGATCTCGATCACGTCCCGGTACTGGGCCATCGTGCCGTCTCCCGCGAAGCTGGGACCTTCGGCGTTCAGGGTAAGCACCTTGCGCGAGGAGTCTAACTCGCCTTCGTACATCCACAGATAGGTCATCATCGACCCGATAAACGTGCCCACGTACCGCTGCTTCGCGGGATCGTAGCCGAGCGTCATCTGGGTTCTGGCGGTCCCGCCGCCGGGCATTTCGCCCTGGCCGTCGCATAGCACCCACAGTCCGCCGAGCGACCGCACGCTCTCTTGGCCCTTGAATTTCTCCGGCGGCGCGTCCGGCGCCATCTTGGCCTCGTGCTCGCAGGCCCATTCGCCGACGAGTTGATCGAGCCAGTGGTGTTCTTGTTGGGGTTCCGCGTGCATCGAGGGCTCCTTCTTCCTGAAAGGGATTTCCGGTTACCGGGTGATTCTGCGTAGCTGAAAAAATGTGCGAAGGTGTTGGCGCCGCTACTGGGGCAAGCCGGGAATGTCCAGCACGGGGCGGACTTCGACCGTTCCCTTGCGGGCGCCGGGAATGCGGGCGGCGATCTCCAGCGCCGCGTCCAGGTCTTTGGCGTCCACAAGAAAGTAGCCGCCAAGCTGTTCCCGTGTTTCGGCGAAGGGGCCATCGGTCACCAGGCGTTTGCCGTTGCGCACTTGAACGCTGGTGGCCGTCGCAACCGGATGCAGCGGGTTAGCCGACACGTATTGCCCCTTCGCATGCAGCTCTTGCGTAAGTTGGGCCGATTCGACGTAGCAGTGTTCCCGTTCGGCGTCGGTCCAGGCTCGCTCGTCGGCGTAAATCAGCAACATGTATTTCATGGTGATCCTCTGCGTGGAAAGTTGAATCCTATCGCGGCTGCGTTACGAAGCCACGATAACCATCCAGGACACGCCGAAGCGGTCAGCCACCATGCCAAACCGCGGCGAAAAGAACGTCTCGGTCATCGGCATTTGCACCTGCCCACCATCGCGCAAGGCGGCGAACAACCGCTCGGCCTCGGCGACGTCCGAAGCCGTGATCGTCAGCGAAACGCCCTGGAAGTTTGGCTTGCCTGAACAGTGTCCGTCGGAGGCCATCAACGTGGTCTCGCCAATGCGGAAGCTGGCGTGCATCACCTTGTTCTCGGCGCCGGGCGGGCCGGAACCGGGATCGGGGCTGTCTTGGAAGCGCATGAGCATGGTCGTCTCGGCGCCGAGCGTGCGCCCGTAGAATTCCAACGCTTCTTCGCAGCGGCCATCAAAGAACAGGTAGGGTTCAACGTGCATGACGTCTCCTGGTGGAAGGGCCGGCGAGAGCGCCGCCCGAAAAAAGGAAAGAACACAACCGGCGCCGCTGGCGCCGCCATGATTTAACCTGCCGTGACCGCGGCGGGGTCCATGTACAGAAACTCCCAAATGTGGCCATCGAGGTCCTGAAAAGCATCTTGCAGCATGAAGCCGTAGTCCTTCGGCTCGCTATACCGCTGACCGCCCGCCGCCAGCGCCTTGTGGATCGTGTCGCTCACTTCCTGCCGGCTTTCGCACGACAGCGCCACCAGCACTTCGGTGGATTTTCGGGCGTCGCAGATGGCGTTGGGAATAAACATCTGGAACTTTGGCGGCGTCAGGAGCATGACGTAGATGTCTTCGCTAATGACCATGCAGGCGGCGGTTTCATCGGTGAATTGAGGATTGAAGGTAAATCCCAGCGCGGCGAAAAACTCCTTCGAGCGGTTCAAGTCTTGAACGGGCAAGTTGACAAAGATTTTTCGGGCCATGCGTGTCGTTCGTTGGTAGAGAGGATGGAAACTTCGAAGCCAAGGTCGCGACGCGCCCGGTCCTATCCCGCGTACGCCCGCTTCAGCGTGGGGATGTCAAGCTTCTTCATTGGAAACATGGTCTGCATCACCCTTTGCGTCTTTTGAGGATCGGAGTCGTGAAGCATCTCGATCAAAACCGTGGGAACCACCTGCCATGAAACGCCAAATTGATCCTTGAGCCAGCCGCACTGCTGCGCTTGTTCGTCGCCGCCTTGGGAGAGTTTCTCCCAGTAGTAGTCCACTTCTTCCTGCGTCGCGCAGGGAACTTGGAACGAGACGGACTCGTTGAACTGAAACAGGGGACCGCCGTTGAGCGCGGTAAAGGGCTGCCCGTCGAGTTCAAACGCCACGGCCATGACCGTTCCCGCCGGTTTGCCGTGGATCTCCTGCCCGACTTCGCTGTAGCGGGTCACGCTGACGATCTTCGAGTTCTTGAAGACGCCCGTATAAAAGTTCGCCGCGTCTTCGGCTTGATAATCAAACCACAGGCAGGGAGCAATTTTCTTGTTGTGCATGGCGGTTCTCCTGATTGGGTCGAAGGATGGTGGGCGAGTACGTGGACCTTGTGGCGGCTCGAATGGACGGCCGCCGCTTGCCACAGGCGCTTTCGAGCGCGCAATTGCTCCCGGCGCGGCAGACGCTTACGCCTGGAGCGGAACCCAAATCTCGACCCCTCCCATCCCGGTCTGGGGGTCAAAGCTCTCGCTGTAGCGTTCAAAGCTAGGCGAGTCCGCCGCCTGACGCCCCGAATGCGGCAACCACTTGGACCAGATGGCGTCGATGGTTGCGTCAATCGTCGAAACATGGGCCCGGTGCGTGAACACGGCGTAGCGTCCGGCGGGAAGACGAACCTGGGCGAAGCCCTCGGGTAGCTTCACGGCGTCGTTGACTTCGACCCCTGATAAGTAGTCGAAACCGCACCCCGGCTTGTAGTTCCAACAGACTCCATACGCCGCTGTTCCCTTCTGGCCGGGCACGTTGCCCAAGTGCGGCGCCAAACGCGCCCACTGCGCGGGAATTTGGCCTCGCTCTGCGAACGTGTAACTGGAGTTCAGACCGGCGATTACCATCTCGGGCGCGTCTTCGAATCGGGGAGCATCCACCAGGTAACTTGCCGACTCCGCGCGGAGCCGTTCCTCTTGCTCCCGCAGTTCGGGCGTGAACTCGGCGCCGAAGTCGTCAGCTTCGAATACCTGGCGAATTTCGATCTCCGACTCCACGCCCGTGGGATTGGGGCAGCGTTTGACCCACTCGATGGCTTCTTCCAGCGACTTCACCTGCCACATCCAGAAACCGGCGATTAGCTCTTTCGTCTCGGTGAAAGGCCCGTCGGTCACGGTGCGCTTGTCGCCGGAAAACTTGACCCGCGCGCCCTTGGAACTGGGATGCAGCCCCTCGCCCGCGAGCATCACGCCCGCTTTCACCAATTCCTCGTTGTAGTTCCCCATATCGGTGAGAAGTTGCTCGTCGGGCATAACGCCGTCTTCGGTGTTTTTGTTGGCCTTGATTAGAATCATGAATCGCATGGTCATATCTCCTGGAAAATGTCTGTTACAAAAAATAGTCGTTCGGCGGAACGCGAAATCGACAACCCGGCTGAAAAAATGCGAAGAAGTTTTCCCGATCAAGAAATCGCGCGACTCCGTCGCGCAAGTGAAGCAGCGCAAACAACTTCTGGCTCGCGCGGCGGCGTCAGCCGGTCAGTTCGCGCAGTTGCCTCTCTAAGAACCGCCGCTCCGGTTCCTGGCGGGCCAGATCAAGGGCCTGTTGATAGGAGGCCCGTGCTTCCGCCGTTCTGCCCAATCGCCGGCACAGTTCCGCCCGCGCCGAATGCGCGAGGTGGTACTCAGCCAAATCGCCGCGCGCCAGAATGGCGTCGATGAGCGAAAGGCCCGCCAACGGTCCGTCACGCATCGCGACCGCCACGGCCCGGTTCAATTCGACCACCGGCGACGGCGTCACGCTCGCCAGCACGCTATACAAGGCGACGATTTGGCCCCAATCGGTCGCATCGGCGCTGGCCGCGTCGGCATGCACCGCGGCAATGGCGGCTTGGAGCGTGTAAGGCCCGAACCGCTGCGACGCCAACGCCCGCTCCACCAAGGCCGTTCCTTCCGCAATTTGCTCCCGGTTCCAAAGGTTGCGATCCTGGTTCTCCAGCAAAACCAAATCGCCCGAGGGCGAAGTGCGGGCCACGCGCCGCGATTCTTGCAGCAACATCAGCCCCAGCAGGCCCTCGACCTCAGGTTCGGGCAACAGCTCAACCAACAGGCGCCCCAGCCGGATCGCCTCGCCCGAGAGATCGGCCCGCGTCAGGAATTCGCCCGCCGATGCTGAGTATCCCTCGTTGAACACCAGGTAAACGACGTGAAGCACCGTTTCCATGCGGTCCGGCAGGTCGGCGCGCGAGGGGACCTGATACGGAATGCCGGCCTTCTTAATCTTGGCCTTGGCCCGCACAATCCGCTGGGCCACCGTGGACGGCGCGGTAAGAAAACTTCGGGCGACTTCCTCGGTCGTCAGGCCGCAGACCTCCCGCAACGTCAACGCCACTTGGGCTTCCGGCGGTAGCGCGGGGTGGCAGCAAGTGAAGATCAACCGCAGGCGGTCGTCTTCAATGTCTTCGTCATGCCCTCCGCCCGCGTCGCGGGCATCGGCCGCCAGTCGTTCGGCCAGTTCCGTCAATGAAGCGTCGAACCGCGCGCGACGGCGCATTACGTCGATGGCTTTGAAGCGTCCCGCCGACACCAGCCACGCCCGCGGGTTGGCAGGCACGCCCTCCCGCGGCCATTGTTCGGCGGCCGAGACAAAGGCGTCGTGCAGCGCCTCCTCGGCCAGGTCAAAGTCGCCCAGCAATCGGACCAGCGTGGCGAAGACGCGGCGCGAGTCGGAGCGGTAGACGGCCTCCACCCGGTCACGCACCTGCCCTCCTGAGTCCATGTTCCTTGACATCCGTTTCCTCCCGTAGCGACGACGCCCGCTCCGCCATCTTGGCCGGTGCGTAACGCTTTACGGCTAATTCCCGCGGCCGTACGTTGCCGCTACTTCGGACGCTCGAAACTCTCCTCCCAGCAGCGGCGATACTGCTCCACCCAATCCGCCACCTCTTTGAGCGTTCCCGCCTTCAACCGGCACGGCCGCCACTGCGCCTCGCGGCCGCGGGCGATCAAGCCCGCCCGCTCCAACACCTTGAGATGCTTGGAGATGCCGGGCAGACTCATCTTGAAGGGTTTCGCCAATTCCGTTACCGAGGTCTCGCCGACGGCAAGGCGCGCCAGGATCGCGCGCCGCGTGGGATCGGCCAGGGCCGCGAATATCAGGTTGAGACGATCAACGGCCATTGCATTTAACCAACTCGATAATTATCTAACTGGTAAAATACAGCCGTTGCTGAACGTCGTCAAGCGTGTTCCCTTATTGACGACCAACAGATGCGGTCGCCAGAGATTGGGCGGTGCGTCCTTAAGCGAGCGTAAACCCCTACTAGGCTCGGCTCGTTTGAAAGGGTGGGGAATGATGCGCGGAACGTCGCGCCGCCTACCACGTCACGCCGGCCCTTGCCGGTCGCCCTCGGCAAAGAGCGTTGCCAGCGAAAGTTGAAAACCGGGCAGCACCGCGCCGCCGTCGAGCACGCCTTGCTCATCGAGCGTGGTGAAGTGGGTGGGACTGGTGAAGCTTTGCGCGGTGCGGCTGGCGGAGTCGATGTACCACACCAACTGCACGCCAGCCTGAAAGTAGCGTTGAAGCTTGTGGGCCATCTCGGCCGGGGTGTTGGTTTCCGAAAACACCTCGACCGCCAGGTGCGGAACCAGCGCCGGAATGGGCCGTCGCGGCAAAGGCTCCTTCGGCCAACGGTCCCAGCCGATGAACGAAACGTCGGGAATCTTCACCACGCCGGGAAGGATGCGTAAAGAGCCATCGGCGCCCAGCACTTTACCCAGGTCATGGCCTCGCAGGTAAAGGTTAATTTCGGTAAGCACCAGTCCCGCCAAGAGCGATTCGTACCAAACCATGGGCTTCGCCACCAAGACTCCCTCTTCAAGTTCGTACAGGCGGCCTTCCTGCTCGGCGATGCGCTGCACGTCTTCCACGGTCGCGTAGCCGGGCGGTGGATGCATGCGCACCCGGTCCGCGGACACATTGCCCAAGTGCGTCAACAGGTCCGCAACGGTCCAATCGCCGGGGAAGGGCGCCAGCGTGGCAAACGAAGGAGATACTGTAGCCAACGAAGGAGGTCCAAAAACGCAAAGAAACGGGAAGCCGCCGAGATACGTATTGTCGCGGCGGCGCTCGCATCGTTACGACCACGGCGCGTATCCCTGCCATCGAGTGGTACGACGGGACGAGCGTCGCCGCCCCGATGCTCGGAGCTACCGACTGAGACCAAGCACCAGGTCATATTTTCTCTTTATACCGCGCCGCGTAGTCTTCATCGCCGGCCAGGCAACGGTTCTTTTCGGCCAGCCGGCGGCGGATGCCTTCCACCGTTTGCCGGATCGGCTGCGAAAGCCGCTGGACAATCTCTTGCGGGCTGAACTGCTCCAACTCTTTGACTGTCTCGACGCGCAAGAAGTCGAACACCTGCCGCGCGTGGTAGTCCTCTCTGAAGAGCAGGAACAGCTTTTCTTCACCCGTGATTAGCGGTCGGCCCAACGAAACGGTTTCCGCCTTGGCCGCTACGACAGAATTGGACGCGGTTTTTTTCTTGGCGGACTTTTTGCCGCTGGCGGCGGACTTCTTTTTGATTGCGGCGGGCGCGGGACTTTTCTTTTTGACGGGCGCCTTTTTGACGGGTGCTTTCTTCGCGGGCGCCTTAACCGCTTTCTTCGCAGGAGCCTTTTTGGGCGGGGCTTTCTTCGCGGCGGGTTTCGGTTTCTTTTTCTTTTTCGGCATGATCGCTGTTCCAAGGAAGACGGATGACTCCCTTCAAAACACGACCTGCGCCCGCGCGAGCGCTCCTGAACGTTCCATTCTACTCGTCACGGATTCCCACCGCCTTGAGGCGGTGAGCTTTTCTTGCAGCGACCGCGGCGGTGGCCCGACCGCCCCGCGTGTTGTCCGGCGTTTGCCACGGGCACTCGCGTGAAGCAGATCATCGTCACGAAGTAGGGCTACGAACTGACTCGCATCCACTCTTCATTTTGCAATTTGCAATTTCCCCGTCCCACCGCCGCCCGCCTCCACCGACGCGGACCATCACCGCGGGCGTTATTCTAATCGGGCGCCTTTTCCGTTGCTTGCTTGAGATGCTCCCAAAGTATTTGCAGTTCCTGCTCGGCGGCCTTGCGGGCGGCTTCGGCGCGCTGCCGCACGCGCTCCGAGAGATCGCGCTGGACTTCGGTCTCGCGGAGCGCCGCGGCGGCCTCGTCGCGCGCTTGGGACAGCCGCTCTTTGGCGGCCGCCAGTTCGGCTTCGAACTTCGCCCGCGTGTCGTCCAATTCGGCTTGCAGTTTCTTCACCGTCGCCTTGAGCTGCGCGACCGCCGCCGAGTCGGCATCTCCGGGCGTCTCGCCGAACGCGCCTTCTTCCGGCGCGGGGGGTTTGCCCTCGCCTTCCGGAAACCCGGTCACCACCAACACTTGATCGGCCGCGATCCACATGCGGACGTTTTGGCCTTCGCGCCGCAGGACGAACCATTCTCCGTGCGACTCCAGAACTCCGGTGTACTGTTGGCCTTGTAACGTCTGAACGATGCACTTCTTGCCCACCGGCAGCGCGGTGGAAGCCGCCTGCTTGAGGCGCGGTTTCAAACCCGCCGCCCGCGTGTCGTTCAAGAGCGTGGTGTCCGGCTGCCGAATTTTGGGCGTCAGGGGCGCCGCGTCGGGAAGTGGTTTGCCGCCGGGCGGCGGCGTGCTCGCCTCTTGGGCCGATGCAAGAGCGACCGTCAGCATACCCGCCAGAGAAAGCCCGAGGATCTTGACCATGACTTCACTCCTTTCCATGCGAAAGAAAACGCCCGCCTGGTTCAGCATCCCCGTTCAGTATAAACGGCGGATCAGGGCGGCGTAGGGCGAAAGGCGACGATCGTCAGGTCGTCGGGCTTCGAGGGGTGGCCGTCGGTCGGTTGGGTCATCCGCTCCAGCGCGTCGCGGGCCAGTTGCTCCACGCACGCTGCCAGATCGCCCGTGCGAATGCAAGCGATAATTTCTTCCGCGTGCAGGTTGTCGAACAAGCCGTCGCTGCCCAGAAGCACCGTGTCGCGGGGACTGAGCTTGAAGAAAGGGCCCATTTCGATCCGCATCGTGTTCGAGCCGACGACGTTGGACACCACGTGGCGTTGCTCGTGGTGCATGGCGTCGGCCTGGTCCAGGATGCCCGCCTCCACCGCGTAAGCCACCGGCGAGTGCGACACAGTTTGCCACTTGAGCCGCCCCCGCGAACCAACCGCCAGGATTTCCGAGTCGCCAATGTGGTAGGTGCGAGCCTTGTTCTTTTGGATTTCGACCACGGCCAGCGTGGTGGCGGCCTCGGGCGCCGTTTGCTGAATCTTGCGGTTGGCGGCCTCGATGCCCGAGAGAATCGCGGTGCGGACCCCGTCGCCCGATCCGGCCACGTTTTGCAAGGCGTCGCGCAGTGCGGAAACGGCAAGGGCCGAGGCTTGTTCGCCCGCGGGGCCGCCGCCCAAACCATCGGCCACCACCAAAACGGCGGAGTGTTCGTCCAGGGGCAGCACCGCCGCGGCGTCTTCGTTGGGCGTGGTGCGCAGTGGCGAACGCGTAGAAAAGACCACCGCCCGGCCTCCGGCCAGGGGATGCGCCTCTACGGCGGTCATTTGCGATTCCGTGTACAGTCGGGGTTCCGTCATCCCGTAAAGGTAGCGCGGGGTTCAAGATTTGTCCACGGCCCCCCCTCGCGCGAGCGGCGTGCGGTGGTCAACGGGGTCCTCGGAAAAACTTGCGCCACGGATGAACACGAATGGAACACGAAAAAGAAAAGGGAGGAGTTTCGTCAGGGCTGCTCCCTCTTTCACTTTCATCCGTGTTCAATCCGTGTTTCATCCGTGGCTCATCCGTGGCTCATTTGACCGTTTCCGGAGTGCTAAATTTCGCGGGGTTCGACGGCTCTCGATCTCGGACGCGGCCAGTGGCGGCGCAACACCCACGCCAGGCCCGCCAGCCACGCGACGGCGCTGATTGTGGCCCCCAGGTAAAACATCGGGGGACGATAAACCAGCACGACCCGGCCATCGCCGGCCGGAACCCACACGCCGCGCAGTATGCGGTTGGCGCGCCACAAGGGCAGGGGACGCGCCGCCGCGCTGCCATGCGGCTGATAATAGGCTTGCCAGTCGTCGTCGTAAAAGTCGCTCATCACCAGCAGGCGCGGCGTCGGCAGGCTCACTTCGACCTCCAGCCGTTGCGGCTCTTCAACCACGAGTTGGCAAGTTGCGGGCCGCGAGGAATCGCCGGCTGCGTCGGTGATTGCGGAAACGTCGGCATTGGTTTCGATCACTGCTTCGTGCTGGAAATCTCGCCAGCGGCCATCGACGAAAAATACCTCGCGCGTCCGCCGGGCCAGCGCCCGCGGCGAATCTTCCTCCAGTTCCGGCCGGCGCACGACTCGGTCCACGATCCACGCGCGGGGCAGGGCAGGGGAGTTGCGCCAAAGGGCCGTGTTCGCCAGGTCGCCCGGTCCCAAGGAACGCGCGACGGGCGTCCCGCCGGGCAGTTTTGCGTCGTGCGGCAATAGCGCGTAAGCCGCCCCCAGCAGCGCGAGCGCCTCGGGCGCCGGTTCGGCCACGCCGTCGGCCCGGCGGAAGCCGTGCGCTCGCGCCACATTGAAGAACGTGTGGAAGTCGGCGGCCACAAGGGCGCCGGGCGTTCCAACCAGCGGCGTCTTCGCGGTCAGGTGGTAGCGCGGAAAAAGCGTCGCGTGGTCCCAATGCAAGCCTTCGATTTGCCGCCGTGGCGAAGCGTCCAGGCGCCACGAGTCGGGCGACCATCTTTGGGACGAGCCACGATAGACGCGGAAACCGGAAGCCCGCGAAGGGGAGGCCGCGTCGGCCGCGATGGCCGCCGTCGCCCGAGGCGTGCGCTCCCACATTTCCCGCGGTGCGGTGGGCGCCAGCCAACCGTGCGCCACCGCCAGATCGGCCGCTGTGAGCAACATCGCCAGAACCGCGCTGGGGACCAAGGCGCCGGTTTTGGCGCCGCGTCGCATCAGGACGAATAACAACACCGCCAGCACCGACGTATGCAGGAGGGCGAGCAGCAAGTCGCGGGCGGCGCCGTCGGCGTCCAGCGGGCCGAGCAGGCTGTCGGCGGGAACGGCCTGCATCCAGCCGTTCCAAAACGGCCGAATCGCCATCCATGTGACCATACCCACGAGACTGAGCAGTCCGATGATGAACGTCGCCCGCCTGGCTCGTCGCGAGCGGCCCGAGAACGCAGCGTCCCACCCTTGCGCCGTTAGCAGACTCAGCGCCAACGCGGCGACGGTCAGCCACTTGGCGGGATAACGGAAATTCACGTACCCCGGCAGCACTTGAACTAACAGCCAATACAACCCACCCGTGGGACCGCCCACGGCCGAGCTTTCGGGGGCGGCGCCGAACAGGGCTTGCCGCAACTCGAGCCACAGCCAGCCCAGGCCATACCAACCCAAAGCGGCGACCAGGGCCAGGACCGCGGTCCACGAAAGCCACCGCACTCGCCACGAGCCGCCACGCCACCGCAACGCGGCCAGCGCCGCAATCAGCGGCGCCAGCCCCAAGTACAGCGAGGGCGTCCAAACGCGGCCTTCGGCCGGAATCGCCGCGGTCCACCGTCGATGGATCGGAAACATTCGTCCCGAAAAATTCGGCCAGACGAATTCCGCCCATCGCCACGGCCCCACGCTGAAGTCATACACATGCGCGTGATGGGTTCCCGTCGCGGGAGGTCCGAACAGACCCTGCGCGACGCTCCAATCGGGCGAGCCATCGTCACGAGCCAAATACTTGGGGATTTCATACAGCGAGCGCGGCGCCGAGAACGAGGTTCGATGGCTGCGCTGCGTGCCGCGCATCGCCGGAAGCACTTGGACCGCCGCCAACATTGCGGCCACTCCGGCCGCCGCGGCGAGAAGCACCAGACGATTCCGCATCAGGGATTTTCGGCGCGGGGCAGGGGAGGGCAGGGGAGGGGAGCGTTTGTCGGCAGACGATGGAGCCTGGTTGCGATGAACACGGCGCCAACTTACCGCAAGACCGAGCACCGCCACCAGGCCGGCGTGGTAGGCCGTTTGCGGATCGCCGCCCAAGACCATCATCGCCAGCACGCCGCCCAAGCCCACGGCCCACGTCGCGCGGCGATGGCGCAAAACGCCCTCGCTCGTCCACACCGCCAGCGGCAACCACGCGGCGCCAACCAGGTAAACCGCATTGCAATAATGGAAGACGACGCTCCCGCCGTAGGCATAGCTGAGACCGCAAGCGGCGGCGGCCGCCGGAGTGGCGCCCCACCGCCGGGCGACGAAGCCTGCTGCCCCCCCCGCCAGCAGCACATGCGTCAGCAGGTAGACCTTGTAGCGCGTGGCATAGCCAAGCGGCAGGGCAAAGATCAATTTGCCGGGATAGAAGGCGCTGGTGGTCGGATCGGCGACCGCCGGGGCGCCGCCGTTGTCGTAAGGATTCCAAAGCGGGACGCGGCCTTGCCCCCATTCGCCGCTGGCCCAGGCGAACAAGGGTTGGTAGTAGTGGGCCGCATCGCGAAACACAAATGCCCGCGACGTGAAGACCGCCTCGCGGAAGATCCAAAAGAAGGGCGTGAGAAACGCCGCCAACAACAAAAATCGTGGAAGAATCGAGGGAAGATTCACGCCGGACAATCGTTTACCAAAGAAGTCTGTTTCCATCGCGACGGGCGGGTCGCTTCGTTGATTTGCCAGCGAGGGGGTTGCGATCCCTCCGGTTGCGAGGTCTCGCGCACAGGTCGTACAATTCCTACCGTTTGCGCCTCTTGTGGAAAATCGCGCAGACAAGGCGCCGGTTTTCTCGAAGAATCCCGGCCCGGCGTCGAATATCCCCATAAAAGGCCAAGTTTTCTCCACCGGCGCGGTCGGCCGGGACTACCTCTCTTCACGGAATTTCTTCATGGAGCGTTTTCGTTCACAAGGCGCCGGCGCCCTGGTTGGCGCCGCAGCCCTGGCCGTGACCATCGTGGTTGTGGGCGGGTTAATCTTCCAGTTTTACATCTGCCGCGTTGAGGTTCCCACCCGGCACATCGCCGTGTTGATTAAAAAGACCGGCAAGGACCTGGCGGTGGACGAAGAGATCGCCCCCTCGGCAGAGTACAAAGGCGTGCAGCGCGAGGTGCTTGGGGAAGGTCGTTACTTCTACAATCCCTGGTCCTGGAAGTGGGTGATTGCGCCCCAGGTGGAAATTCCCGAAGGCAAGCTGGGCGTGCGCACTCGCTTATATGGCGAAGATGCGCCGTATGGCGAAGTGATCGCCTGGAAGGAAGACCAAAAGGGCATCGTCCCCGAGGTGCTGCGTCCCGGCCGTTATCCGCTAAACGCCTGGATCGAGGGCGAACCGAAGCGCGCCACCGACACCTACGCCGAATACATCCAGTTGTTCGAGCCGGTCCGCATCCCCGCCGGCTACAAAGGCGTGGTCACGAATCTATCCGGCCCCATGCCTAAGACGCCGAATGTGCTGCTCAGCGGGGTGGGCGAACGCGGGGTGCAGGAGAGCGCCCTGGAGGAAGGAACCTACTACATCAATCCCTACCTCCAGCGGATCGACCTGGTCGATTGCCGCAGCAAACGGTTCGATTTGTCGGAAGGGGACGAGATGGGCTTCCCCTCGAAGGACGGCTTTTGGATCACCCTGGACGGCGTGGTGGAGTTCCGCGTCCAACCGGACCGGGCGGCGGAACTGTTCGTCCTCTATAACGACGCAGATAATGACGACGAGTTGGGCGCCCGCATCGATGAAGAGATCATCAGCAAGGTGATTCTTCCCAACGCCCGATCGTTCTGCCGCATCGCAGGCTCGAACTACTCTGGCCGCGAGTTCATCTCGGGCGAGACCCGCATCGAGTTCCAAAAAGCGTTCCAGACCGAACTGGAGCAAACGTGCGAGTCGCAAGGGATCGAGATTGTGGTGGTGTCGATCACCGATTACCAGCCTCCCCAAAAGATTCGCGACGTGGTCATGAAGCGCGAAATCGCCGCGCAAGAACTGGAGAAGTTCCAAAAACAAAAGCTCCAACAAGAATCGGAAAAAGAACTAGCGGTCGAGCAAGCGCTCATCGAGCGCAAGAAGGAAGTGGTGGCCGCCGAGCAGGAAGTGGTCAGAGTGGTGACCGAGGCCGAACGCAAAAAGGAAGTCGCCCTGATTGAAGCCAACCAGCGCCTGGCGGTGGCCGATTTCCAACTCAAGGCCGCCCAAGACATGGCCGCCAAGACCACCCGCCTGGGCGAAGCCGAGGCCAAGGTCATCGAGTACGACAACGAGGCTCTGGCCGCCGGCTGGCGGAAGTCGGTCGAGGCCTTCAACGGCGACGGCCAACAACTGGCGCAGTTCATCATGTTCAAGAAAATGGCGCCCGCCTTCCAGCGAATCATGGTCAACACCTCAGACAGTCCGCTGATGAAGGTCTTCGACCGCTTCAACGAGATTCGTTCCGTCGCCCAGCCGCCCGCGGCTGCGCAACCCAAACTGACGGCCGAGCAAGCCACTCCGCCCGCCGACTCGGAATAGACACGAGCGTGTAAGCCGCAAGCCTCTTGGGGAATAGCCGGAGTCCAACGGACTCAGGAGCCTTGCGGCGGCGCACCCCCTGATTCTTAAAGCAACCCTCCAGAGACCGTTGGTCTCCGGCTAGTGTCAAACGTCTTGCGGACTGAGAATTCATCGCCAACCGTTTTACGGAATTATTTGTTATGCGTCCGAATGTCAGATTGATCGCCAACGCCGTGGCGGCGGTGCTTGTGGTGTCGCTGGTCGCCCTAGGTTTTCACTGGCAGGTGAACCGGGTGTACGTGCCCGAAGGGCATAGCCTGCGTCTTAGGTATAAAGGCCCGCTATTATTTGGCGACAAGACTTACGCCAGGCCCGGCCACTTCGCCGCCGAAACCGAAGGCGGCGGCCTGGAAATTGGCGTGCTGCGGGAAATGCGCGGACCGGGGCGCCATTTCTACTGCCCGATCTGGTGGGAGTGGGAACTGGTGGCCGACACCATCATCCAGCCCGGCGAAGTGGGCGTCGTGACCAGCAAACTGGGCGACGACCTCCCCGTGGGCGAGTTCCTGGTGAGCGGCGACCTCTACCAGACCCAGCACAAGGGCATCTTGCGGAAGGTGCTGGCCCCCGGCCGTTACCGCGTCAATCCTTATGCCTACGACGTGAACGTCATCACCACGCAACAGCAAAAGAAGGATGAAACCCAGGTCAAATACTCGGGCTGGGTGACCATTCCGGCCGGTTACGTGGGGGTGGTCACGAATAAAGCCTCCAACCCCCTGCGGAAGATCGAGGCCGGCGTGCAAAGCGAGACGCTCCCGCCGGGCCTGTACCCGGTGAACCCCAACGAGCAAGAAGTAGACATTGTCGGCATCGGCTATGACGAGCGGAGCATCGCTGTCGAGCAGCAAATGGACGCGCAGGGCAATCTCATCAAGGACGAGAGCAACGAGCCGATGGCCAAACGGCGCACCGGGATCGAGTTCTCCTCGACCGACGGGTTCAACATCCAGGTGGACTTCACCGCTATCTGGGGCATCATGCCCGACGAGGCGGCCGAGGTGATCGAAACCTTCGGCAACCTGACCGCGGTCGAGCAAAAGGTGATCGTCCCGCAGTCCGAAAGCATTTGCCGCAACATCGGCTCCAAGATGAAGGCGGTCGAGCTACTGGTGGGCGAGACCCGGCAGCAGTTCCAACAAGAAGTTTCCGAAGAGTTCCAGGCGGTGCTGGAGGAAAAGAACATCACGCTGCTATACGGCCTGGTGCGGCACGCCTACGTTCCCAACGAGGTGCGTTTGCCGATCCAAGAAGGCTACATTGCCGACGAAATGACGCTCACCCGTGAGCAGGAAAGCATGACCGCCAAGGTCGAAGCCGACCTCCGCGAGGCGGAAAAGCTCGTTGAAAAAGAGGCCGCCGTCATCCAGGAAGAAACCAAGAAGATGATCGCCAGCGTCCTTGCCGAAGGCGACAAAGAAGCCAAAGAGATGGAAGCCGAAACCGAACAACTGGTCGCGGCCATCGACAAGGAAGGCGCCGAACTGGAAGCCCAACGCCTGGAAATCCTGGGGCGAGCCACGGCCCACGCGCAGCAACTGCAAGAAGAGGCCAAAGCGCAAAAGTTTCAACTGGCGGTCGAGGCCTTCGGCTCAGGCGAAGCCTACAACCTCTGGCAATTCGCCGAAGGGCTGCCCGAACACATGGACCTGCAACTCTTCTACGCCGGCGAAGGCACGCTCTGGACCGACCTCAAGGGAATCATGCCCACGCTTCCGCTAAACACCGCCGCGCCACCCAAGAAGGCAACGCCCAAGTAGCGACGGTCGAAAGTCGAAGAGTCGAAAGTCAGAAAGACGAAAGCGGAAATGAATTTCCGCACTCCCCATTTGGAGTGCGGCGATTCATCGCCGCTTTCGTCTTTCGTTTTTTCTCACTCCCACGCCCAGCGTGGGAGCGTTTTCCTACATTTTTTCAATTTGCAATTTCCCCCCGCGCCAGCGGACTCTCTCCGCCGGCGCGCGCCTACCCGGCGATCACGATCCCGTCGTCACCGGTTCGGCCTGGGGCTGAACCGCCAAGTCGCGTAGGTTGGATTCGGGGCCAGTAATCGACCAGCCGGTCTTGAGACCGACCACGAACACGCCAATCCCCATCACTCCCACGGCGAAGATGGTGTCGCCCACCACCCGCATCCAGCGGAGCGTGTTCATCACGTCAGTCTGCATGAACTCGGCCGAGCGGGCATACCACATGCCCTCCGTCACGCTGGCCCAGGCTTGCAATATGCCCACCGGCAGCAGGCTCAGCAGCACCATCAGGGCCAGGCCTACGTTAATCATCCAGAACGACGTGCCGAGCAACTTGGTCTTCCAGCGGTTTTGCGCCGCCAGGCCCTTCAGGCAGAACAGCATCAAGCCAATGCCCAACATCCCGTACACGCCAAACAACGCGGTGTGGCCGTGGACCGGCGTGGTGTTCAACCCCTGCATGTAGTACAGCGCGATGGGCGGGTTGATCAGAAACCCAAACAGCCCCGCGCCCACCAGGTTCCAGAAGGCCACCGAGACGAAGAAGTAAATCGGCCATTTGTACGCCTGCACCCACGGCCGGGCCGTGGTCAGGTTCAGGTTCTCGTACGCTTCAAAACCGATCAGCACCAGCGGCACCACTTCCAGCGCGCTAAAGCTGGCCCCCAGCGCCAACACCGCCGTCGGCGTGCCCGTGAAGTACAAGTGGTGGAACGTGCCGAGAATGCCGCCCGAAAGGAAGATGATCGTCGAGAACAGCACCGCCGCCGTGGCGGTGGCGGCCCGGAGCAATCCCATGCGGGTAAACAGGAACGCGATGACCACCGTGGCGAAGACCTCGAAGAAGCCTTCCACCCACAGATGCACCACCCACCAACGCCAGTATTCGATCACGGCCAGGTTGGTGTGCCGGCCCCACATCAGCCCGGCGCCATAGAACACCGCGATGGCCAGCGACGAGATCAAGAACAGCGCAAGCAAGTGCCGGCCTTCCTCCCGCCGCTGGAACGCGGGCCACATGGCGCGGGTCATCAGTCCTAGCCAAATAAACAGCCCGGCAAAGAGAAAGATTTGCCAGAAGCGTCCCAGATCGACGTATTCCAAACCTTGATGGCCGAACCAGAAGTTCACGCTATGCCCGAGCTTCTGCTGCACGCCCAGCCATTGGCCGAACATCGAGCCGCCCACGATCACCAGCAAACACACAAACAGCACGTTCACGCCCAGCCGCTGGAACTTCGGCTCGTAGCCTGACACGGCCGGCGCCATGAACAAGCCCGTCGCCAGCCAGGCCGTGGCGATCCAGAAGATGCCTAGCTGCGTGTGCCAGGTGCGGGTGAGCGAGTAAGGGACCCACTTATCCAGCGGGATGCCGTAAAAGCCCGAGCCTTCCACGCCGTAGTGCGCGGTCACGGCGCCCAGCCCCACTTGCACCACCAGCAACGCCGCCACGACCCAGAAGTACTTCAAGGTCGCCTTCATCGAGGGCGTGGGAGTCAACGCCAGCAGCGGGTCGGCCGCCGGATACTCAACGTGCCCGTGACCTTCCTTGCCCCGCTGCACCGCAAAGTACCAAGCCAGCGCGCCAATGCCCGCCAGCAGCAGCACGGAACTAATCACCGACCACACCACGATTGAGGCGGTCGGAGCGTTGCCCACCAGGTCCTCGGGCGGCCAGTTTTGCGTATAGCTGATCTGGGCCACGGCGTGCCCGTCTTCGACGGGCCGGTTGGTCACGCAGGCCCACGCGGTCCAAAAGAAGAACGCATTGAGCGCTTCCAGCCGTTCTTCTTGGTTTTCGCCTCCGACCGTGTTGGCGGGAATGGCGTAGGCGTGACGTAGTTCGGTCAATTCCGGATCATCGCTAAACAGCGCGCTGTAGTGCTCGCCCACCGCGGCGATGGCCTCGGCCCGCAGGGGCGAAATGGTCAGCTCTTTGCTCTCGGAATCAAAGCGATTGGTGCGCACCTCCTTTTTGAGTCGCGCCTGGAGCGCCGCTTGCCGCTCTTCGTCCAACTCGTCAAACGGGCGGTTCTGCTCGTCGTGCGCCCAGCGGTCGAGAATCCAAGTCGCCTCTCGGTGCAACCAGTCGGCTGACCAGTCGGGCGCCACGTAGGCGCCGTGGCCCCAGATCGAGCCGACTTCTTGCCCGCCCATCGACATCCAGACATTCTGTCCGTCGCGGATTTGATCGCCGGTAAACACCACCTGGCCGCCGTCGGTGACTACGCGATCGGGGACGGGAGGCGCCAGGCGATAGATCTCTTTTCCATAGTATCCGAGCACGGCGAACGAGCCGGCTACCACCAGGAAGAAGCTGACCCACAGCCGAGTGTAACGCATGATTGCTCCTTAACGAGATTCAGGAAAACAGGGAAAGTTCATGGGAGTTTATAACGAAAATTTCGTTCTCGTGACGGTATTCCGCGTCGTCACGCGCGTCCGCGTCGCTATCGGGTCTCCGGCCTGGGAATCGCTTGCGCCGTCACGACCCGTTCCGGGACTCCCGTTTTCAACACGTCGCGCGACGGAATCGATCATCCACCGCGCTTGGTGATCGTCAGCGCCTCGCGCGGAATGAAAGTCGTGGAACAGGACGACAAAGTTGGCTGCGAATGTTCATTCAAAACCGCGAGAAAAGTATTCACGTTCACCCCAAACCGCCGGCAAGCTTGTTCGATGGTCACCACCCGTGCGATCGTCTTGCGCAAGTGCGGCTTGGCTAGCGGGGTAAAGCCGTGCTCCAGAAACACGTCGAGCAGTTCCGGCCGTTGCTCCAACACCGCGCCCACGCCATGCTCGGCCCGCACCGGCTCTCCGGGCGCGGGCGCCGCCGTAACAAGTTGGCTGGCGTAGCGGCCGTTCATCACACGCCATAAGTGGACTCCCCAGATCGTCAGGCCGGTCACTTCCAACAGACCGCTAACACCTGCCACGGGAAAAGCGCCGGGGAAGACGTCTGTGAGCGTCTGTCCCACCACGCGCAACGTGCAACCCAGATTGATGAGCAAAAAGGGCGCCCACAAAGAAGTTAATGCCCGCGGGTTTAGCCCCCCCAGCGTGGGCACGACTTTCGCCGCCACGCCCACGATCATCAAACTGAGAAAGCCCACGGTAATGGCGTGCCGGGTAGCGCCATAGTATGCGTGCGAGAAGCCCAGTTGGGCTGCTTCGCTGGTCGGCGCCAGCCACGCCAACACCCCATGCTGATACAAAGGCAGCGCCGCCAACATGCCCAGCGAGAGAAACAACCAACCATACGCCGTGCGAAGGAACTTCAGGCTGCGGTCGGCGTCGGTCGCTGGCGACCAGATCCGCCAGTTGGCCACCAGCGCGGCCGTGGCGGTGAGAAGCACCAGGACCGCCCCGTACCACAACGCCGCCCAGGCGTGCCCCTGTAATCGCATGAGCAGCAGCCCCGCCGCTTCGCCCACCACCGCCAGGTTCAACACCGGCAACAGCGCCAAACTCAGGCGGCGGCTCGGTTCAGGTAGGTTGTAAAAGTGGTGAAAGATGCGTTGGCTCACGCCCAGCACCATCATCAGCCCAAAGCCGTGAATTTGTACATCCCGCAGCGGCGCCTGCCAGGTGGACACCAACGCGAGCAACCGGTCGCCTTCGGCCGTGAGCGTGGCCGCCAGGTAAACGCTCTCGTACACCGCTTGCACGACAAACCATCCCAGGGCCGAGAGGATGTAATAGTCATACGCCACGAACGACTTGCCGCTGCGCCGCCAGGTGGCCGACAAAATCGCCACAAACAACACGACCGCCGCCGTTTCGACCGCCGACGCCACAACCGCCAGCCACCAGACCCACGCCCCGGCGCCGGCCAGCGTCTGTATGGCCGAGCGCGCCACTAGCCCGCCCAGCATCATCCCGAGCGTGGCGTAGGCCAAGCGCGGGTGCGACAACTCGGTGTGCTTGAACCGTGGAAAAGCCTGGTACGCGAAACCCATCACAAACAGCCCGATCCAGCCGAAAATCTGGGCGTGACCGTGAGCGTTGACCTGATGAATCCCGGCCGCCGTGAACGAGCCATGCCAAGCGATTTGCAGCAACAACCACGCGCCCCACACGGCGCCCACGGTGAGAATCACCGCGATTCCCCCCTTGAAAAACGGCCGGTAAATCGCATCGCCCAGCGCGGGGCGGGATTCCGTCGGCTCGCTCGGCACGGGCTCGCTGACCGCAGGCTTGTTGCGGCTCAACCCGTCTTGTAGTTCTCGGAGCAACAGGGCGATCGGCACGTCATGTGCGCGGGCGAAAAATCCGAGCGTTTCATGGGGTCCGAACTCGCCGCCGCAACCTCGCAATCCGTAGCGGTCCAGCACGGGCCGCGCCTGGGGCGATTGGCGGAGGAGGTCAGGAATCAAGGTGTCTTCCGCGGGCCAGGCAGTGGAAGCGATCATGGCGATGACCCCAATTCAGGAATAAAGGATATGTTTATCCCAATTCTACAATTCGGCCCTTCGATCGCAAGACCTGAAGTATCAAAGTTGGAAAATTTTTTCATAAGACGGCGAAAGAGGGCGTTTTTCCTGGGAAACTTGCATTTGGTGGGTCTCCGCCGGGCGCATTTCCTTGGTTCGGCAGCCTCCGACTTATGGCGCCTTCAATCAACGTCCCTTAATACTTGACAGTTCCGGAGAGGTCAATTAGAAAGGTGTAAAAGATGTATCCATTATGCTTGTTTGATTAAACCATGCGACTAGCGCTCCAAACCGATTTCGCCTTGCGGACCCTGATTTATCTGGCGGTCCATGCCGAACGGGCGACCGTGGGCCAGATTTCCGAGTTCTATGGCATTTCCGCCGCGCACGTAGCGAAGGTCGTCAATCGGCTCGCGCGATTGGGTTACGTGCGCAGCCTGCGCGGGATCGGCGGCGGCCTGGAGTTGGCCCAGCGCCCCCAGGACGTTCGCATTGGCGAGGTAATTCTGGCCTTTGAAGGGAACCTGCACCTCCTGGAATGCACCACGGTCGAGAACATGTGCGCCATTCAATCCTTCTGCAAACTCAAGAACGTCATGGCCGAGGCGGAACGCCTGCAACGGGAGTATCTCCTCAGCGTGACGCTCCTCGACGTGTTGCCCACCCGGCGGCAGACGCAACAGATTGAGATCGCCAACCGGGAAGGCTAAGTCGCGGCGGCCTGGGCGCCGCCTACGCCTGAAACCAATGCTTCTGTTTCGGTTTCCTTTCACCTCACGGAGAAATCCATGAAACGTTTGTCTTTCGCCGCCATGGCCATGAGCCTCCTGGCTCTGGCGACCGTCGCCGTGTGGCAACCTTCCGCCACCGCCGACGACAAGGCCCAGAAGGCCGACCAGACCAAGAAGGTTGACGAGGCGGCGGTCGCCCGCGCCCGCAAGACGGTGCAAATGCTCGACCACATCTACAAGAGCACGATCGTGATGGTCACCGACAAGTACGTCCACGACGAAGAAGACTTCGCCGCGGGCGAAGCCGCCGTGCTGCTGTTCAAAGCCATTTCCGACCAAGGCTCGCACAACGTCCGCCTCTTGGACGCCACGGGCGACCCCTACGACGCCGAGAACGTGGCCAAGGACGACTTTGAAAAGCAGGGCATCAAGGCGCTCAAGGCCGGCAAAGCCAACGTGGAGAAGGTCGTCCAGAAAGACGGCAAGCCGTACCTCCGCGTAATGACGCCCGTGCCCGTCGTGCTGCAAAAGTGCACCATGTGCCACCCGCATTACGAGGACGTTAAGAAGGGCGATCCGATTGGCGCCATCAGCTTCACGCTCCCGATCGAGTAGTCTCGCCAACCCGATTCGCCGCCGACGCGCCACAACCAAGTCGTTCAGGTTGTGGCGCGTCGTTTTGTTTGGCCAAGCGCCAAGACGCCAGCAGGAGAGGAAATTGCGAATTGGCGTGCATCATACATCGATCTAGTTACGACTTGCGATTTTTCTTTATTTTTTAATTTGCAATTGCTAATTTGCAATTTCCTGTTTTGCATTTCCCTACTTCTTCACCAACCGCCAGCAGCGGTGCAGGCGCCGGCGGAAATCGGGGGCGAGCGTCTGCCGCGTGATCTCGCGGGACTCGACCTGGCGTAGTTCTTCCGCGGCCAGCTTGAAACCGCGGAAGTTGTTCGAGAAATACACCACGCCGCCCGGCGGCATGAGCCGCAGCAAGCGGTTGAGCAACTCGGCGTGGTCGCGCTGAATGTCCCAGTCGCGGTCGAGCTTCTTGCTGCGGGAGAACGTGGGCGGATCGACCACGGCCAGGTCATAGGCTTCGCCCGGCGGGTGGAATTCCAGGAACTTCCGCGCATCGTCGCGGACCCGGCGATGGCCACGCCCCGAAAACCCATTCAGCACCAAGTTACGCTTGGTCCATTCCAGGTACGTGTTCGAGAGATCGACGGTAGTCGTCGATCGCGCGCCGCCAGCCGCCGCGTACACGGTGAAGGCGCCGGTGTAGGCGAACAAGTTGAGAAACCGCTTGCCGGTCGCCTCGTTTCGGACCAGCGACCGCGTGACGCGGTGATCGAGGAACAAGCCGGTGTCGAGGTAGTCCGAGAGGTTGACCCAAAACTTCAGGCCGTTCTCATGGACCACCAACTCGCGATGCTGGTCGCCTTGCCGCGTGTACTGCGCCGCCTGGGTTTGCCGGCGGCGGCGCTTCACAAACGTGTTTTCCGGCGGAACCCCGAGCGCCTCGCGGGCCGTTTGCGTCAGGTAGGCGATCCACTGTTCCCGCCGCGGGCTTTCCACCGCGTCGGGTTTTTCATACACCGCAATGTGCAGGCAGTCGCCGTAGCGATCGACCGCCAAGGGCGCGTTGGGAATATCGCGGTCATACAGCCGGAAGCAATCGATCCCCCGTCCCGGCCAGCGGCGATAATGCCGCGCCATCTTCACCAGCCGGTTGCGAAACTCCGCCGCCTGGCTGTAGTGTTTCCGCGAAAGTAGCGGGTAGGAGTCCAAAGTGATGTCTGGGGTGTAATGTAGGTCATTTGCTCCGCAAGTGACCTACAGCTTGCGACAGGAAGCCGACAACGTTCGCTTGCCGCGCAAGCGGCAGGTCACTCGCGGAGCGAGTGACCTACATTGTTCAACGTCAGTGCTGGCGTTTCCTTCGCCGCAATTTCGGCTTCCAATTCGCGCACGCGCTCGCGCAGCAGCTCCAACTCGGCCTCTTTCTCTTCCATCATCAGACGCAGCTTGCCGAGTTGTTTTTCGGGGCTGATGCGCACCACGCGGGCAATCAGGTCCAACAGGAGGATCGACCGCCACAGCCGCATGGAAACGCCCCGCAGGCGGTAAGCGCGGCCCAGCTTGGAAAGTTGTTGCAGGCGCATCGCCTGGCCCAGCCGCAGAAACCGCAGGAAGGCGACAAAGGGCAAACAAATCACCACGATGTCCATCCAATGCTGTTTGCAATACTGGACCTTGTTTTCGACCACGGCGATCATCACGAAGAACTCCACCGCAAACGCCAGCCAAATGGTCACGGTCGCCAGCGCGATCAACGCGCGCAGCAAGGCGTTTCCGGCAATCGCGTCGGCCAGGTAGTGTTCCATCGCCAGCAGCGGCAGGATCATCAGCGCCATGCCGATCATGGGCAGGCTAAAGGCCCGCTCCATATCGACCACGAGCCGGGCGTTGCGCCGGACCCAGCCTCGGCCGAGAACCCATACATACCGCGGCGATTGCGGATCGCGGCCGCACAGCCGCAGCGGCGGAAGCAGGCACCCCGCGGCGCGGCGCCGCCACTGCGGGTCGCGCCGCGCTAGGTGGAAAACAAACTCCAAGACAAACAGCGCATGGACGCCAACCAGCAGCCCCAGGAGCAGCGACGGCGCGCCTTCGCCCCAGCGCAGCCACTCCGCGGTCGCCCCCAAGAGCGCGAGGAACGCGAACGACGCCGCACACATCGGCGCCGCCAGTCGTCGGTCCCATGAATTGATTGGCTGATTGCTCATAAAGGTCGGCGGGGCATTGGGAGAATCAGACTCCTACCGTTCTAGGGGATTTCGCTCCGCGATTCCACCGCCAGGCGTGCGGCGGTCGCTCACTCGGGCATGGCGCGCACCGTGCCTGGCACCACGGGTTCGCGGCGTTCGGCGCTGGCCACGGCGGCGAAGCACAGGGCCAGGCTCTTGAGGTTGTCGGCGGCGTTGATCAAGGGCGGGCGGTTTTCTTCGATGGCGCACAGCAACTCGCCCATCGTGCCGTGGAACCCATCGGGAAACCAACTTCCTTCCAATTCGGGCGTGGCGTCGCCAGCTTCGGTGGTGATCGTGAGCCGCTGGGTCTTGTTGCCGGGGCCAATGCTGCTGATGGCGCCGTGCGAACCGGCCACGAAACTGCGGTCCTGCGAACCGAACCGCGTCTCGGCGTCAAAGGCCAGCGAGGCCTGCGCGGTGGGATATTCCACCACGGCCTGGCCCAACAGCGAGGGCGCCACAGTTTGCGTGCGGGTCCGCGCCACGCTGGCGAACACCCGCATGGCCTCTTGCCCCTGGAGGAGGCAGGAAATCATGTCGAACCAGTGAATGGCGTAGTCATACAGGATCAGGTGTTTGACCTTCTCGAACTCGGTGCCGCGGACCCAGCTATGGTCCCAATGGACCGAGAAGTGAATGCCGGCGATCTCGCCCAGCAGCCCCGCTTGGACCGCCTCGCGCATGTAGCTGAAATGCGGCGCCCAGCGGCCGTTCTGGTTGACCGCCAGCCGAACTTGAAATTCGTCGGCAAGATCGGCCAACTGCTGGCCCACGTCCAGGTCCAGCACAAACGGCTTTTGGCTAAGCACGTGCTTCCGCGCCCGCAAGGCGGCTTCGATGATCGGCGGGCGAATGGGCGGGTGCGTGGCGATGTCGACCACTTCGATCTCGTCGCGCCGCAGGAGGGCGTGGTAATCGTCGTAAACATCGGCTTCGGGGTAGAATTCGTGCTGCCGTTGCCGGGCGCGCTCGATGTCTACGTCGCACAACGCCACGACCCGGTAACCGGCCGAACGATACGCGCGCAGGTGGTCCCGCGTGATGCCGCCGCAGCCAATCAGTCCAATCGGCGGATTGTAGTGCTGCGGGTCGCGCGGCTGGTACGGCAACGCCAACGCTGTTTGGAGCGTCGACTGCTCGGCCGCGGCCAACACCGGCGCGATGGTAGGCTCCAGTTCCGACGGCGGCGCCTTGACGCCCACGCCATTCACCACGTTCTGCGGCTTGCCGTCCCGGTACGCTAATACATTTTCGACGGCGCCGGCGTTGAGCAGGTCGATTCCTTCGGGCGTTTGATCGGCGCTGTGCGGAGTGAGCACCACTTGCTCGCACTCCAGCAATGGGTGACCGGGGGGCAACGGCTCCTGGTCGAATACGTCCAGCCCCGCCCCGCCCAAGTGGCCAGATTGCAGCGCCTCGACCAGGGCTGCGGTGTCCACCACGTCGCCGCGGGCGGTGTTTACCAGGATGGCTCCACGCTTCATTTTGGCGAACTCGGCCTGACCTAATAGCCGCCGGCTATCGGGGGTCAGACGCACGTGCAGGCTGACGACGTCACTGAACTCCAGCAGTTCGTCCAGTTCCAGGTACTGCACGCCCAGCAGGTCGGCCCGCTCTCGCGTGGGATGAAAAGTCCAGGCGACGGTCTTCATGCCCAGGCCGTGGGCCAGGCGCAGCATCTCGGAGCCGATGGCGCCCGTGCCGACTACGCCCAGCGTCTTGCCGCGCAGGAACACGGCGCCAGCCCGGTCCCAATGGCCCGTCTTGATCCGCGTGGTCAGAAAGGGCAACCGCCGCGCCGCGGCCAGCATCAGCGCCAGCGCATGCTCGGCCACCACCGGGGCAGTCCGCTCGGCGACGTTCGAGACGACGATCCCTAGCTCGGCGGCCGCTTCCACGTCGATGGCGTCAAACCCCACGCCGCAGGTGGTCATCATCCGCAGGTTGGGAAGTTGCCTCAGCAGTTCCCCCGGCCACCGCAGGTAGCCGCGAGAGTTGATAATCACTTCCGCGTCCCGCACCCGCCGCAGTTGCTCTTGGACCGAGGAGGGACGGTCGCCGTAAACGCGCACGATGGCCCGGTCTTGTAATCGCTCCAGATGCGGCGAATCGCCAATTTGCGTCGGTTCGTCGCTCGGGGCGACTACCAGCGGAAGCCGTTCGCCAGCCATGATTCCTCCCTGCAAGGACCGAAAGAAACATTCCGTGTGCTAGAGGGTACCGCGCCTGGGCGATTGCATACAACGCCGTTCCGGCGCCCGTTCCACTGTGGGGTAGGCGTCTTGCCAGCCAAATAAGCAGAGATCTGGTAGGCAGGACGGCTGCCCCACGGGACGAGGTTACAACGGGGCGCGAAACCGCAAGCAGCGCCGCGGGCAGGTTCGCCGCCGCTACAATCTTCCCTAAGAAAGCGGCGCCAACGCCCGAACCAGCGCTTGCGATTGCGGTTTCGCGCCCTCACTCCTCCCGCAGCGCCGCCAACAGCGGGGCGCGCAGGATCGCCCGCACCGCCGCCAGGCCCGCCACCAGCCCCACGGCAAAGATCACCGCCAGCATCCACACCAGTTGCGCCAGCGGCACGCGCGCCCCGCCGAGCAGGATGTGCGGCGCCACGGCCGCCAGCGCCGCCAGAACTCCCGTGGCCAGGCCGGCGCACAGCAGCACGGCGTTTTCCAGCATCACCATCTGGGCCAGGCGACCGCGGCGAAAACCCGTGGCCCGCATCAGCGCCAGCTCGCCGCGGCGCTCCAGCACGCTCCGCAGTTGCACGGTGGCCAGGCCAAAGACCCCCAACAGCAAGCCCAAGGCGCCCAGGCTTTGGAACGTGCTGAGGTACGTGTTCTGCACCGCCAGCAGGTCTTGTAGCACGCCGCGGGCGTCTTGCGCGTCGAATCCGAAGTCGCTCAGGCGGCTTTCCAGCGCCCGGCTTAGTTTTTCGGTCTTGCCGGGGGGCGCTTGAACGAGGAAGTAGTTGTAACCGCCGACTTCGGGATACAGCCGCGTGAATTGCGCTTCGTCAATAAACAAGCTGCCTTGCAGGATGGTATTAGAAAGCAGTCCAGCGACGCGGAACTTGATGCTCCGCCCGTCGCCCTCGTCGATGGTAAATTTCTCGCCCACGCCTTTCGTCAGGTGCAGGCTATACATCGCGGTGTTCTTGTCCAGCACCATCGGCACGGCGTCGTCTTCTGGCTCCACGGGGCGGCGCAGCACGAGCCAGGGATTGGCCCGCTCCTGGTCGGTCTGGGCGTCGGAGGCCGACCACGCGAAGGGCTGCGCGCCGGACCGCGAAAAGTGCTCGTAGAGTTCCGGCGTCACGCCCACCACGCGGGGGCGGGTGGTCTGGTAGATGTTGCGGCAACTGGCGTCTTCGCCCGGCTTGAGCCGCAGCGCCAATACGCGCCCGTCCTCCAACAGGCCGGCTTCGGGGCCAAGCAGGTCGCGGCGCTCGTTGGGATCGTTCAGGTTGGCGAACAGTGGCCGGTCGCTCTCGGCCAGCAGGTCGAAACCGCCCACGCCTTCGGCAGTCGGGGCCATGCGGAAGGCGCTAATGGCGACGATCAAGAAGCACGCAGTCGCCATCAGTCCAATCGTCAACGTACTGCGCAGCGGGTTGCGGCTGGCATTGCGTGCGGCCAGTCCCGAGAGCGAATAACTTCCTCCTTCGCCGCGCCCGCCGCGCCGCAGCCGCGCCCCAAGAAAGGTCAGCGCCGCGGCCAGCACCGCCGCTCCGCCGCCAAAGAAGGCGCCGGCTTGCGCTTCGCCGCGTAGTTGGGTGGCCAGCACGCCCAGCCCTACCGCCGCCGCGAGCAACCCCGCCGCAATCCAGGTGGCGACCGAACGCCGGGCTTGCGCCGCCGTGAGCGGTTCGGTCGTCTGCCCGCTCATCAGCCGCCGCACCGAGACGCGTCGCATTCGCCGGGCCGTCCAAGCAATGGTCAAGGCCGACACGGCCACGCCGCTCAAGTAGCCGATCAGCAGGCTTCGCCAGGTGACGTGCAAATGCACAAACGGCGTGACAATCGCCTCGACCCACAACGTCCGCAGCCCGGCCAGCATCAGCCACGCATAGCCGACGCCCGCCGCCACACCCACCACGCCGCCCAAGGCCGCCACCGCCGCGCCTTCCACGATGAACAGCCAACTAGTCTTGCCGCGCGGCGTGCCGACCGCCAGGAGCAGTCCAAATTCCTTGGCCCGCCGCTCTAATCCCAGGCGGAACAACAGCGCCGTGAGCATGAGCGCCGCCGCGATGATGAAGAAGCTGAACCCCAGGAACAGCAGGTTGAAGGGCGTGGTTCCCGTCGCCGCATCCAGTCCGCGCTGCTTGACGGGCGTGAACACAAAGCCGAACTTCTCGTCGCGCTTGGTTAACTCTTGGCGAAACGCCTGCTCCAGCGTCGCTTCGGGGTTTGGCCCCGGAACGCTGGCGGCGGGAATGCGGAACGACGTGACCTGACCGAAACGGCTCCCCCACAGCTTTTGCCCGGCGGCCAGCGAGAGGTACGCTTTGGGCGTGGTGCGGTGGTCCTGCCAGTATTCGTCATCCTCGGAGCGCACGCGGTGGGTCATGGGGAAGGGGGCGTCCCAGTCGTCGATCGTGGCCTGGTCGGTCACGCCTTCCACCTCGGGCGTCAGGTCGGGATCGTTGGTGAGCCGCGGCCGCTCGTCGAACTGCGCTGGACGGCGGCGGCTGTAGGGCCGGGCTGGCTCGGTCAAGGGCGCTATGGCCCGCAGGCGGAAGTCGGCCGTCAGCTCCCGTGTCTGGCCGTGGGTCGTCTCCGGGGCGAAGTACGACAGGCGAATGGTGTCGACCACCGCCGCATTTAGGTCCTCGGCCGCCCAATCGACCAGCACGATCTCGTCGTCGGCCAGGCGGATTGGCTGGCCCGCTTCATCCAGCAGCGGACCGAATGCTTCCGTCGATTGCAGCGCCGAGACGGTGGAGTACGACACGCCGCCTTCGGCTGGCCCGCCTTCGGGCACGCGTTGAATCAAGTTCGCCAGGTAAGTGAACACCGGCTGCGCGTCGTAGGGGGCGAAGGCTTCCCGCGCCGCGGCCGCCGCTTCGGGAGCGAAGATCATGCGGTCGGTGGTGAAGCTAAAGTAATCGTAGATCGTCTCGGCCGGCGCGCTCTCGTTCGGCTGGAAGGTCCGCGTCACCCGCCGCAATGCAAAACCATAATCGGCCAGCGACGGCCGCAGGTTCTGCGCGAGCGCCTGGCGGGCTTCCAGGCCGGGCGGATCGTTAACCGCATGGCCCGCGACAAAAATCGCATTCGCATTCTCTCGCTGGTCCAACGCCTCTTGGAGCGCCGCCAGCGGCAGGTACGCATTTCGCGGCAAGTGCTGGCTGGGGAGCAGGCTGAAACGTCCCAGCCCTTCGGCCGGGAGAATGTCGATCACCTCCAACTGCGGCAGGCTGCGCGTGCGGTCCGAGCGGCGGCCAAGCGGGCTATCGGCCGGCACCTGGTTGGCCTTGACCAGTCGCACCGTGACCCGGTCGCCCACCTTGGCGCCAAGTTCATCGGCCAGCGGCTGGTTGAGGATGACCTGGCCGTTTTCGGGCAGCCGCGCCGGGATGGGGCTGCCGGGCGGGCCAAGCTTCCAGAACGCCTCGTCGCTGCCGATCGTGGTGACGCCGCCGGCAAGCTGGAGGTTCTCTTCGCCCGAGCGCTCCACGGTGGCGCGGGGAAACACAATGGCCGGCGTGGCCGAAGCGTAGTGCTGCTGGAACGTGCTAGTGGTTCCCAACTCGGCGGCCAGAGCGGTTCGAAAGAAGCGGTCGGTAACCAGGGCCTCGTCAATGCGGCCCAGGCCATCCAGCGTCAGTTCGCGCAAGCTGCCGCGGACCGAGTCGCCCACCAACAACGCCCCGGTCAACACCGCCGTCGCCGCCGCCACCCCCAGCGCCACCGCCAGGTTAATGCGCCAATGAAACCGCAAGCTGGAACCGACAAGACGCCAGAAAGACATGATCGATTGCGGATTTTGGATTGCAGATTGAAGGCGCTGCGCCGCTTACGCCCGGCCGCGCCACGAGGAACCCGAGCCGGGGGCTAACAGCCGCCGGATCGCCGCCCCACCTTGCCACGCAACAACTCGCCCCTTCGCCCCATCACCAGGAACCATCCCGCTATTCTCGCGCGCCTCACACCGCCTGCTCCACCACCTTCCCATCTTCCAACTCCACGCGGCGAGAAAGCATATCGGCCAATTCCAGGCTGTGGGTGACGACCACCAGCATCGTGTTCTCTTGCTTCTGTAATTCTAGAAGCAACTCGCCAATGGCGGTGGCGTTCTTGCGGTCGAGGTTCCCCGTCGGCTCGTCGGCCAGGAGTAGTACGGGGTTACAAATAAGCGACCGCGCCACCGCCACGCGTTCGCGCTCGCCGCCGGAAAGCTCGGCCGGGCGGTGCGTCAGCCGGTCGGAAAGCCCCACGCGCTCAATCAAATCCCGCGCCCTTTGCTGAATGGCGGCGTTGGGCTTGCCTTCGGCCAACGTGGGCAGCAGCACGTTCTCCAGCACCGTCAACTGCGGCAACAAGTGGTGGTCCTGAAAGATGAATCCAATGTTCCGGTTGCGAAAGTGGGCCAGGTCTTTCTCGGCCAGCGCAAAGGGGTCTTGCCCATCCAGCGTGACCGTTCCCGAGGTCGGCGCATCCAGCCCCCCGATCACATGCAGCAGCGTACTCTTGCCCGACCCGCTAGGACCAAGAATCGCCACGTTCTCGCCCGACCGCAACCGCAGCGACACGCCCCCCAGCACCCGCAACGGCGCCGCTGGCGTAGGATACTCCTTGACCACATTCTCCACAATCAACTCAGCCACACGATCCCCCACGCTGCGACGATCATCGACCAACATTTTCCACGCCCACGACGCCGCGAATTGTAGAGGCCCCCGGCCAGCGCTTCAACCGCGGAGAGAAGTTGCGGCCGACGTGTCCGCAGGCTTGATCCAGAGGTTAGACGCTAGCAGGCGTTTGGATCAAGTGTACTGAATACGCCTGACGCCAGGCGTCCAGTTCGGCAAGGGTTTCGCGCGTCCAAGCAGGCTGGGGCGACGTTTCCCGCTGTTCGAACAAAGCCAGCCCCTTCGGCTCGTCGTCGCTCCACCGCGGATAGAGATGAATGTGCAGATGCCGCACCACCTCCGACAACGTGATCCAATACACCCGCCGCGCCCCCAACTCCTCCAACCGCGCCGCCCAATCCCGCGCCGCCAGAAACAACTCTTCCGGCAATTCCCGATACCGCGTCACTTCCCGCGCCGCCGCCACCTGCAAATACCCACCGCGCAGCCCACAAATTGCGACAAGGGGCCGCTCGGTGTCGGTCAAAAAGGGATTCTGTTGCGTCATTCGCTCCTCAACCTGCATCGTTGTGGGGCCGCAGCATCCAACCGTCATCCCCAACTGAACATGAGTATGCGGCGGATGATGAGAATCCTGAAGCTTCCACGTCTCGGTCCTCGGCCGCCGTGCATGGCGGCAACCCAGCAAGCGTAACCTTTGTTGCGGTGGCTCCCGCGCGCCGGCATCCCTCTTGTTGGTTCAATTGCGGGACGGCAGAGTCGATGTAAGTAGGCGGAACTCGGCCGGCGTGAGAGTCTCAATCTTCCCGTCCTCACGCTCCACGTAATAGACCAAGTACGGATCCACCTCCTCGGCATTTTCCGAGATCAATTCGCCCGCGGCCGAGAACGTGGCCGCCTTCGCCTCGGGCAACAACACGGCATGCCAATAGGGCTGCAAGTCCGCCGCTGTCCAGGCAGTGATTGTCGATTGAAGAGCGCCGGTGGTAAGGGAATTGCCCCGCGGATGCCAGGCATAGCTCTCAATACACCCATTGGTTTCGCGGGCTTGCATTCGTTCCCCCAAAGCAGAGACGATCCCGAAGCGATGAGGCACAGAGAGGGAGTTGACGCTTACTCCGCCATCAGGGCGCCAGGCGCGGACATAGTGTCGGGACAAATTGTCGATGCGGTTCCCTTCCGCATCGAATACCCCGTTTCCGTGGATGGCAAGCAACTTACCATTGGGGCTCCAGGTCGGCGAATGATTGCCGTACGGCTGGAGCAATGGTTCACTCCCTACGGGCTGCAGCGTCCATCCTTGCATCGGATTGCAGAGCATCAGCGGACGGCCGACGTCCGTCACCGCAATCCGGTTGATCGCATGGCTCCAGGCGACGAGCGCCTGCCCAGCGCCTCCCGTCGCCATCTTGGCGACTTCTTTGCCAGTTTGATCGACAATTTGGATCTGACCGTTGTTTAATCCGATCGCAGCGTACCGCCCATCGGGGCTAATGGCGATTGAATGCGTCAGGCCCGCCTCCGAGGGCTCAAAAAGCTTACGCGGTTCTCCAACCGCACTAGACTCCCAAACAAAGCGGCTATTGCTACCGAGCAAAGCCTTCCCGTCGGGCCGCCACGCTAAGGCGAAAACTTCTTGCGGCTCGGTTTCATGGCTGTGCATGATCCCGCGTTCGTTCCAAAACTGCAGTGGGACGAGTTTGCCGCCTCCCGAGGCAAGCTGTCGCCCATCCGGTGACCAAGCCAGTGCCGACACGCGAAGGCAATTTCCGGGGGTGGAAGCCAGTACGGTCTTTAGGTCAGACGTTAGCAGCGTCAGGCACGCTGAATTGTCAGGTCCATTCGCAAAGATGCAAGACCGTCCGTCGGGGCTCCAACCGAAATGAACATAAGACACATTCGTGCGGGCGATTTCCGACGACTTTTCTCGATCCCAGACCGTCGTCACCGCGCCCGATCCGCCACAAAGCAGTCGTTTGCCATCCGGATGCCAGGCAATCTCCCTTGCATCGGAAGGGAATTGCTGGTCGAGCGTCCCGTCAGGACGATAGATGCGGACCTCCATGCCCGTGGCGGCAGCCAGCCAGCCCTCGCGGGTCATGGCGAGCGAACGTTCGGCCTTCAGGTCATCCAGGACTTCCGCCTTCTTGCTCTCGATATACCACCGGCGCAGCTTGCCATCTGCATGCAGCGCCACGAGCGACTTGTCGTCAGGGCTCCAAGTAAAACGACGAGACCATAATCCACTTGGCGCCTCGCCTGCAAATCGGGCGACTTCTTTTCCCGTCGCATCCCGGACGAGCAATTCCGTCGGTGATTTAGCCAAATTTGGCTTGCTAAAACTGATCGCAAACTGTGTCCCTGCGTGGTTCCAAATAATTGAAGTCGGGGCTTGTTGCTGTTCCCGCCCTTCCCACTCCTCCCGGCCGTCGATTGTCACCACGCGATAAGCCATGGTGGCTTCTTCGCAGACAACGACCCGCTGACTATCGGGGCGCCAGGATAGGTCAATCACTCCCCGCCAGAAACCGCCGCCAGGCAAGAGACGGTGAAGCCGGAGGGTGGCGGCGTCGAAGATCCGCACATGGCCGTCCCAGGAACCCGTAGCGATCCACTTCCCATCGGGACTCCAACGGACGACGGCAATCAAGCCGCGAGGCCAGACGGTGTCCACGTTCCATCGCTTCACGCCAGGCACGATACGCGGGCGCTCGACGATGCCGGGCAAGACCTTCGACTTCGACCAGTCATAAATCGTCCAGTCGAATTGCTTCGTGAACCACGGCGGTTCGGGGCCCATTTCCCACGCGCCTAGCTTCGGCGGCGGAGAGAGGTCCAACGGTACGGAAGGGAATGAGCGGCGCGACTGAGTTTGACCGACAGCGGACGCGGCCGCAGTCCCTTCGGGTTTCAACGCTTGCCGTACCGCATCCACGGATAGATAGACGCGAAAGCCGACATTGGGGTCGCGCTTTGTGGGCTCTCCGAATCCTCGCCGTCCGGCCCGCATCGAAAGCGGGTGGAACGCCCAACCGCCACCGCGGATTGTGCGGAACGGCGCGTCTTGGACCGTGTTCTGCGGGTCGATCGCCGTTTGACCTGCGGCGCGTTCAAAGAAGTGTCGATCCCAGGTATCGAGGCACCATTCCCAGGCGTTGCCGTGCATGTCGTAAAGGCCGAACGCATTCGCCTCTAACTGGCCGACCCGGCGCGGCCGGCCTTCCGAATTGCCTCCATACCAGGCGACTTTCGATGCATCCGTTTCCGTTTCGCCGGCCGAGTAACGCGTGGCGGCGCCGGCCCGGCAGGCGAACTCCCATTCGGCTTCCGTGGGCAGCCGATAACTCGGCCATGCATCGGCGCCCGAAGGTGGATTTGCTTGCGTTTCACTGGCGTTTGATTTTTCCCGTAACGCAAGATTCTTACAGAAGTCTTCTGCGTCGCGCCAACTCACCGAATCGACGGGAAAATCCGAGGTATCGAGATCGCGCACCGCGTCGGCCCCTTGGCCTTGGGCCGAGTAGTGCGCAGGATTCTGACGCATCACGGTTTCGTAAGCGGCCTGGGTAACTTCATAAGTCGAAAGATAATAAGCACGAGTCAAGACCACGGCATGTTGCGGCCCCTCGCTAAGCACGTCTGACGCTTGTTTGCTTTCTGTCTTTGCCGCCAGCGCGAGGGCCTCATCAATTTCGGCCTGGGTGCTGCCCATATGGAATTCACCCGGCGGGATGAGGCGGAACTTCATGCCGATGCTGTTTTCGTATTCGACCGGCACTTTGAGGTAGTCAGCCCAAGCATCTTGATGCTTCCTGGCTTGTTCGGCATCAAACGGCGCAATGACGGGCTTGGGGGCGTTGGCCGGCCAGCCGTGCCTGGAAGGTCGAGGGTTTGAGGGCGCGGGTTGGGGGGCGTCGGCGGGCGCAGGGGACTTGGGATTCGCATGGCTTTCCACTTTCAGGGACTGCTGCACAGCGTCCACCGGTAGCACCACGCGGAAACCAATGAAGTAGTGGCGGTACGTCGGGGCGGCAGCGTCGCGATCCGACGACCGACAACGCAGCGCCGGATCCTTCCAATGGCCGCCTCGGATCACGCGCTGAGAGCCGGCGACATCCGGAGCGACTGGGTCAACTGCGGGCACTTCTTGAAATTGAGTGTAATACGTCGGGTTCCACCCGTCCTGGACCCACTCCAGGACGTTGCCGTGGATATCGCTCAGCCCGAATGGATTCGCCTTCAATTCGCCCGCGGCGTGTGTCCGCCCCCCCGAGTTCAACCCGAACCAACTGGCCTGGATCAGGTCTTCAGTCTTGTCGCCGATCCAAAACCTCGTCGTCGTTCCCGCCCGACAGGCGAATTCCCATTCTGCTTCGGTCGGCAGCCGATAGCCCGTGCCGTTGAGCAAAGCGACCGTCTCTCCCGTGCGGAAATAGAACGGCTTCCGCTTCTCCTGCTGGCTCAGCTTTGCGCAGAACTCCGCCGCGTCGTTCCAACTCACGCCTTCCACCGGATGGCCGGCCGTGTCCACACCGTCGACTTTTTCGAGGTGTGCCTGGTTGGGCCCCGTCTTCGCGAAGAACGACGGATTCCTGCCAACCACCTTCTCGTACTCGCCCTGGATGACTTCCGTCACACCGAGGTAGATCGGCTGCCTCAGAATCACTCGGCGCCGCGGGGCTTCGCTCGCGATGCATGCCTGCCAAACCTTGTCATTCGAATCAATCTGCGTAAGCGTCTTTTCGATCTCTTCCGGCGTGCTGCCCATCATGTACTCACCGGGCGGAATCAGCCGGAACTTCATGCCAATGGAGTTCGTGTACTCGACCGGCGCTGCAAGGTGTTTCGCCCAAGCTTCTTGATGCTGCTTTGCTTGTTTGGCATCAAAAGGCGCAATGGCGGGCGGCGGGGCGTCGGCAGGCCAGCCCGTGGTTGTGGGAGGCGCGTTATCCGGCGGATCGTTGGTTTGGGTGATGGTGACTTTGGAGCCGGGGGCGGCTTGGACGGCGGTTACGACGCCTTCTGGCACGCGGAGGGTGGTTTCCGTGCCGTCGCGGTTGGTGATCTTGACGATGATTACGCCGAGGACCAAGGCGAAGGCGGCGGCGCCGAGAGCGAGGGAAAGTTTACGGGGGATGCGGCGCGTGGGCTTGGCGCCGGTGGCAGGCGCGATGGTATCGATTCTTGGCTGTGTGGCGACGGGAAGCGTGGGCGCGGTAGCGGCAGGTTGGGACGCTGTCGCGGTTTCGATCGTCGCGGCGGAAGCGGCGGGCGCGGTTTGGCCTTTGGAGGAGGAGAACGGCGCCAGCGCGGCGGAGAGTTCGGCGGCGGTTTGGTAGCGCTCGGCGGGTTCTTTCGCCAGCAGTTTGCGATAGACTTCGGCCACGCCCGCGGGAACGCCTTTCCCCGCCGCTTGCAGCTCGGGTATTGGCTCCAGCACGTGGGCTTTCATCTTGCCGACGGTGGTGGCGTGTTGCGGGGTGGCGTAAGGCGCGCGGCCGACCAAGAGGAAATACAGCGTGCAGCCGAGGGCGTAGAGGTCGGTGCGGGCGTCGGCGGCGTGGGCGTCGTTCCATTGCTCGGGGGCCATGTAATCGGGTGTGCCGAAGGTCTGGCCGGCGGTGGTCAGGCCGTAGGTCTCGCCCTGCTCGCCTCCTAAGAGCGCCAGGCCCATATCGAGCACTTTGATTTGACCATTCTTGGCCAAGAGCAGGTTCGCCGGCTTGATGTCGCGATGCACCAGCCCGGCGGCGTGGGCGGCGGCGAGCGCTTGCGCCGCCTGGCGAATCACTTTGCAGGCATTGACCACCGAGAGCGGCCCGCGCTGTTTAACCAGCTTTTGTAGGTCGGTTCCCTCGACGAACTCCATCGCCAGGTAATGCACACCGTCGATTTCGCCCGCGTCGTGCGCCTGGACGATGTTGGGGTGGTTGAGCTTCCCTACCGCTTTCATTTCGCGTTTGAAGCGGGCAATGGCGTCGGCATGCTGGGTGACATGGCGCGGCAGCACTTTGATGGCTACGGTCTTGTCTAAATGCTCGTGCTGGGCCTTGTAGACCGCCCCCATACCGCCTTCGCCCAACTTGGTGAGCAGCCGATAGGGGCCGAGTTGCGTCGCCTCGTACAGCGCCGCGGGAGGAATGCCCAGCGTCGCATCCAACGAACTGTCGCCATGCGCCGTCGCGCCCTGCGATCTCGGTCCTTGGATCGGCTGAGAGTCGGGCGCAACGGTGGGTTCGGGACTACGGGCTGCTGGCGGCGGAGGGGCAAGCGTCGCCGCAGCGGCGACGGCGGCCGTCGTGTGTTGCTGCGTTGGGGTGTGATCCCCAGCCGGCGAAAGCGCAAAGAACTGCGTGGCGCACGGGGGACACGTTTCTAAATGCCTGCGAAGCTTGGCCGCGTGTTCGGCCGGTAAGTCGCCTGCCGCCAGTAATTGAAGCTGCTCCGCGCGCGGGCAACCTTCTTGGAACAAATTTGGCATATTCCAAACCCCGCGGCTTCGAGAGAAAGTCGAGAGCTAGTTTACCGACCCTTCCAATATGGGGCAATGGTTAGCTGAATAGTGCTGGTTTCGTTGCGGACGTTGATTTCCTATTTGCGTCGAATATGCGACTGCGGACTTTTGAAGTCGCGGGCCTTGCTTCGCTGTCGGTGGGTCGGCGGACGGCTTGACCCACCCTACGGGAAGCCTACGATGAGAGCCATGGCGTCTTCCCGTGGATCGAATCGCTTGGGGGTGGTTGAAGGGCGACTGTCGCCTTGCCCGGCTTCGCCGAACTGCGTTTCGACGCAGGCCGAGAACGCCCGGCAACCGATGGCGCCGATCCCCTGGTCCGGCCCGCCGGCGGCTGCGATAGAGGTCATTGCCAACCTGGTGGAAGCAATGCCGCGAGCCCGCGTCGTGACGAAGACGGATCACTATCTGCATGCCGAGTTTACGACCTTGCTGTTCCGCTTTGTGGACGACGTGGAGTTTTTTGTGGACGAGACAGCCGGTGCTATTCACTACCGTTCGGCGTCGCGCGTGGGGCATTCTGATTTGGGCGTGAACCGCCGCCGCATGGAACGCTTGGCCCGCGCACTGATGCTGCGATTAGAGCGCATTTCCTAGTGTGGCGCCCTTCACGCCGCCGTGAGAAATGCACGAACAGTCGCCGCCGCTACGAAAGGATGTGCCCATGAGCCAAGTTGCGAGTTCACGCGTGGCGCTGCTTACCGGCGCCGGCCGCAAGCGCGTCGGGCATGCGGTGGCGTGGTCCTTGGGCGAAGCGGGATACCGCATTGCGCTGCATTATCACCGCTCGGGCGATGAGGCGGAAGAAACGGTCCAAACCATGCAGGCGGCAGGCATCGAGGCGGCCGCATTCCCCGCCGACGTGGCCGACGAGGCACAAGTGGAACGGATGTTCGACCAGGTCCTGGCCCGGTTTGGCCGTCTCGACGGGCTGGTGACGACGGCCGCAATCTGGTCGCCCACGCCGCTGGAGGAAATCACCGTCGCCGAGATGCGGCGGAACTTCGACGTCAACACCCTGGGCACGTTTCTGTGCGCCCGGCGCGCGGGACTGCTCATGGCCGCGCAAGAGGAAGGGGGCGCGATCGTCACCTTTGGCGATTGGGCGATTCGCCGGCCCTATCCCGACTACGTGGCTTACTTTACCTCCAAAGGCGCCGTGCCGGCGCTCACACAATCCTTGGCGGTGGAACTGGCCCGCCGCAATCCGCGGGTCCGCGTGAACTGCATTCAACCCGGCCCCGTGCTGCTTCCGCCCGACATGCCGGAAACCGAACGCCAGCAAGTGATTCACGCGACGCTGCTCAAGCAAGCCGACCGTCCCGACTGCGTGGCCCAGGCGGTTCGCTTCCTGTTGGAAAACGAGTTCATCACCGGCGTTTGTCTTCCCGTCGATGCGGGACGCACCATTTACGCCGCGGACGAGCGGGAAGGCAACGAATGAAGACAGGCGCCGCCAGCGTTCTCTATCGTAGATGCCCCGCCCGCCATAGAGGCGACGATCAGGGGCCAGCCGACGCTCCAATGCTCTCGATGGGTTCGGCATCGGCGGGGCGCGTTGTGCCGCCGGCTTCTTCCAACAGCCTTGCCACCTCGGCGTGTCCTTGCTGGTTCGCAAAGTCCAAGGGCGAGTAGGCGAAACCGTCCTTGGGATCGGCATCGGCGCCGGCAGTGAGCAAGTAACGGACGACTTCGGCCTTACCCGACCAGGCCGCATCGTGGAGCGGCGTTCGGAGGTGGGAAGTTTTTGCGTTCACGTCGGCGCCGCGACGAACCAGAAGATCCACCATCTGAACTTCGCCGTTGACGGCCGCGGCAAACAAGGGCGTCTTGCCCGAGTCGGCGTCGCGGGCGTCGACTTCGGCGCCGGCGTCCAGCAAGAGTTCGACAATGGGTTGATGACCGCGGTCGACCGCCAGATGTAACAGCGGAGTTCCGTTGTAGTCGCTTGCCTGAGGATCGGCGCCGGCCGCCAACATTTGCTGGAGCGCCTCCAGATTGCGGCTGCGGATTGCTTCGGCTGGGCTTGAAGGCGCCGGCGGTTCGGAACAGCATGCGGCGCACAACAGGGCGAACAGCAAGAACGATCGGCGCATAGCTGGCGAACTTGGGGACGGAGCTTGAATAAATCGCCCGCAAGTATAAGTGAACGTTCTTCAGACCGCCAAGAGAAAGTTGCTATTGCTCGCCGAAACGAAAAGGCGCGCGCTTGGTTGTCAGGGCTACGGCTTTGGCTCGGCGGCGGGGTCGCCCTCGACGGGTTGCAGTGGCTCATCGAAGTTGACCACACGGAGCTTGCTGGTTTGTTCCGTGCGGAGGGCGTCAAAGGTGTGCGTACCGTCGTAGGCGATGGGGGGCTGATGCTCGCCTTCTTCCTCGTCCGAGTGAATTGACAGCCCGATTGGCGAACCGGCGAATTCGGTGCCTTCGTAGATCGTGCCGCGTTGGAACGGTCCCGCGCCCAAGAGCCACACGTCTTTCGCCGTGCTGGAGGTCTGCGAAATGCCCGACTGCCAAAGCGCTCGGCGGCTCTCGCGATGGTAGGCGAACACGGCGATCTTGGCCGCCGCCCGTTGGTCGTCGCGCTTGGCGACCGAGAGTTCCGGAATGACGGGCAGCGGCGGCGCCGCGGGGGTGATGGCTTGGGCCGCCGTGCTGAGCGCGTTGTTGGCCGGAATGCCGTAAGTGACCTCGTGCGAGTCATTCCCCAAGGCGCCGACCCGCGCTTCAACGATGAATTCGGCCTGGTCTTGCCTTTCGTGCAGGCGGCAACCGGCGGCCATCATCTGCTGGCGCAACGAGCTGATGATATATTCCGCATTGACAAACCCCAGTCCCTTGACCGGTTGCACGTAGGTCGTGTCGAAGTAAACAGACCTTCCCGCCAGCGGCCGGAAGTCGATTTGCGCCACCGCCTGGTCCACGGCGTTGGAAGTCAAAAGCTGCTCGGTCGCGGTCCGACTCTTGGTGGTGCCGCACCCGGCCAACAGCACCGCCGCCAGCGCAACACCCCACGCCAGGCCGAACAACTCGCCCCCAGGCGCCGTTTCGCGATTTGGCCGAACGTTGGCGAACACCAAAGTGCTTGAACCTCGCAGAAAACTCCACTTTCCGTAACCCGGCGGCGCTGGCGACACTTCGCGGAACGGACTTCATTCCGTTCCTTGGCCGCACGCTCGGACCGGCGAACGGAACAAGTTCCGTTCTCCAACGCGTTGGAAAATGACTGCGAAGTTTAGCGAACTTTGCGGTCCGCCAAAAGAGACATTTCGACCCTACATGGCCGACGTGGTGGGAGTGTAGCCGAAGCGCTCCAGATACCTGGCCCAGCGGCGGTCGATCTCCTCGCGAATCTCGGGCGCCAACGCGTGCTGGTTGCGGCGGTAGTCCTGATGCTCTTGCAGATACTCTTCCAGCCGAGGGCGCACCTGCTCGAAATCGCCCAAGCCCAAACGCTCGTACACGGTGCGCATTTCCTCCAGGGGATCCGCCACCAAATCTTCATAGCGGATTTCATGCAACTGGCCGGGCGGAATCGCCTGCCGCTGTCGCTCGTAGCCGCGATACATCCGCTCGAAGGCGGCAAATACGTATTCCTCGCGTCCTTGGTTCTTGGGCGATTGCAGGGCTTGCACCTTGTCGAGCGACTTCCACAACCGCAAAGTCGAGGCGAACAACTCGTAAGGATCGCGGGCAATGTGAATGAATTGGGCGCCGGGAAACGCCTCCAGCAGCGTCTCGATCCGCCCCGTGTGCGGTGGAGATTTGAAGACAATCCGCTTGCCGCGAAGGTAGGTAATGGCTTTGGCAAAGTGGACCAGGGTGGCTTTCCAGCGCGCTCGGTCGTCCTCGGGCACACCCTCCATGTCGAGGTATTCCAGGTAGGGGGGCGGCTCGTTCGGGAACGCCATTCGCAAATACGGCGTGGGAATGCCGAGATTGCAGAGCGCAAACTCGTCCTCTTGGGGCCGTGACCAGCCCGCCTCCATGTTATCCATGGGCCGCCGCGAAGGGACAATCCACCAGAACCACCGCGTGACCCACCCCTCGGTCACCAGGAAGTGCATAGGGGCAAAGCACTCGTAGCTATTAGGGGTGCAAAAGCGGTCATCGCGGGAAAGCAACTCGTGCAAGTAGGTGGTGCCGCTCCGCCAGTGCCCCAGGATAAAGATAGGCGGCTGCTCGATTTCCGTCGCTTCGATCGTCTTGCCGTAGCGCTGCCGCTGGAGCCACGCACAAAAGGAATTGAACGTGGCAAAGCCCGTAATGGCCAGCGACATTCCCCAAGCGGTGGGATGAATGCGAAAGCGATTGCGGCTCGCCAGCCGCAGCCAGTCGCCCAGCCGCATGCCGTGCCAGAACCGGGGACACCACCAACCGTAGGCGTTGTAGCCGCCCGAATCGGGTTTGGGAGCGGGTGATTGTTCGGAAGCCGTCGTCATGGAGGGGCCAAAAGGAGTGGTGCGTACAGGTGGGACAGACGTAGTGCGCGTTTCAGGCAGGCAGGGACCGTTCCCCAGTGTAGTGCACTCGCTCTGCGAGTGCGTTTTCTTTCCGCCGTCCGCAGGACGCCGCCACGAAGAGAATGCACTCGCGGAGCGAGTGCGCCACACCGAGGACGCCACGTCGGCCTGAAATTCGCCCCATGCAATTTTCCCATCTTTTCTCGGTAACGCAACCGCTTTCTTTTGCGCGCCGATCGCTTCGGTATTTCGGCGGAAAATCTTCAATCAAACCGAAACCGCTCTTGGTGGTTTTTCGCGCGCTCGCTACGCTACCTGCCCTTTCATGGGCTACGGGGCAACTATCTTCTCTTCAACCACACAGGAGTTTGCCGATGTCGCGGCGAACCGTGCTACTGGCGGCGGTCGTGGCTCTTGCGGGCTGTCATGGAACGAATTCCTCTATGAACTCCTCGTTCAAGATGCCAACTCCCTCGTTCAATATCCTGGCGCCGTATGGGCCGCCGCGGGTGCCGCCGCCCAGCACCCACAGTTACGGCCAACCGGCGGCCCTCGGGCCAACGGCCAGTAATACGCAACCCTACTATCCCGCCTCGAACGGCGTACGCGGCGTTTCTCTACCGCAGTCGCCCGAGAGCAGCGATACGCAAGCTACGCCCGCTCCGCCGGCAGGCAAGGTGGCCACCGCCGTCTGGCGGTCGGCGCGCGGCCCGGCTAAGGAAGACGATGCAGCAACGTCGGCGACGCTCGCTTCGCACCAGGCGACCACCGAGGCGGCCGCCGCCAGTCCTTCAGGGGAAGCGCCCATTTTGATCCCCGAATATGTGGTGCAACCGGCCGAATCGGCGCCGCTGCTCTTGGGCGGGATGCGGGCGCATGACCTGACCAAGGCCGTTTCCGACGCGTCGCCGCAGGTAGCGATGGCCGCCGCGCCGGCGCCAACCATGATGGTTGCTTCGGCCCTGCCGCCTGCGCCGGTCGCGACGCAAGTGATCTACGCGGCGCCCGTGGCTGTTCCCGTGGCGACGCCGGCCGCAGCGTCGAGCGAGTTGATCGAAATGACCGACCTGCCGCAAGGCGCTTCCTCGACCAACCGCGGCTTGCAGCGGGTGCGCGGGTTCGACGAGCCACCGGTGGCCGCGGCGCCCAATGAAGCGGCGCCCGATAATTTCATTGCCCCGGAACGGACCATCTCGGCCTCGGCCGCCAAGGAAACGCGCGACGCGGTCGCCGCCGCCACGCTGGAAAGCGAGCCGGCGATCATCAAGCCCGCTTCCACGCCCGCCAGCGGTTGGAAGTCGCGCTTCTCGACCGACGAGTCCTAGCCGGCCGGCTTGCCGATAACGTGGCGGCTCGCACCCCGAGCCGCCCCTCTTACGTAGCGGAAGCGTCTCGCTTCCGCCTTCACTTCTGCGGCGCTTCCGCCGCAGCTACACGGAACTCGCCGCGGTCATTGATTGCTCGTCGCGGTCCGCTTCTGCTCTTGTTCGGCTTTGGCGATGCCGATCACCCCCAGCGCGACGCGCGGCCCCGCGGCGCCCGAGGGTTGGCTTTGCAGGTCGTCCGCGTCGCCGTGAACCACCAGCGCGCGGCCAATGGTAAAGTGCAGCTTGAGCCAGGGGGCTTTGATCTTCACCTGGGCCACGCCGTCCTCGTTGGCTTCGATGTTGCCCAAGTCGCCGGCATGATGTTCTTCGTCGCCCGGCGCGCCGTGCTTGTGGCCATGCGGGTCAAAGTGGCCGCCGGCCGATTCGCCCTTGGGATCGCGCAGGTCGCCGAATTCGTGGACGTGGAATCCATGCTTGCCTGGCGTCAGCCCGATCACCTTGCCATGAATGTGCAGCCCATCGCTGTGCTGGTCCAGTAGGATCACGCCCCGGACCTTGCTGCCCTCGCTCGGATGCAGCACCGCGACGCCGCGGGTCGGCAGCGGCAACTCGTCTTTCAAGTCGTGGTGAGCGTCGTGGCCGCGCAGACGTTGGGCGGGTTTCTCTTGTTCTTGGGCGAGGGCCAGACCGGCCCAACCGATCACGGCGACAGCCGCCAGCACGGCGAATCGAGGCGAGTAGTTCATCGTAAGCTCCAAGGGGCTGAAAGGCGCCGGATTCCTGCAACGCTGCAAGAAACTCCGCACCGTCGATCAGTGCAATGGCCATGCCAGTCAGGGTATTCGTGAGAATGAACGAGGGGCAGGATGCCTGCCCCTCGGGAAGGCAGCCCACGTCCCTCTTTCTGGCTCTCCGCTCTCCGCACTCGTCTCTCCGCGCCGTTCCTAACGGCGGGCCGATGTAATGGCCGGGGAGGGAATTCCCATGCAAACTGCACGACGCATTGAAGCCACGGTTCCGCCGGGCCATCGTCGAGAGATCAGCGCGCCGGAGTTGCCCGAAGGCGCCCAAGTGGAAGTGATTGTTGTGTTGCCGGAGAAAGCAGAGCCGCGATTTGCCTCGGCTCTGGAGTTTCTCGAATCGCTTCCGCCGGGTCCGCGTGCGTTTAGGACGTGGAAGGAATAGGAGCAGCACTCGCGCAGCGAGAGGACTCGTGGGAACGCTGACTCTCCCCGCGGCAGGTCGGGTGTACTTAGACACGCCCGCGATCGCTTACAGCGTTGAGAGAAACCCGCGTGAGTGGCCGCTCTTGCAACTACTCTGGCAAGCGGCCAAGACGAGGTCGATTGAAATCGTCAGTAGCAAGTTGGCGCTCATGGAAGTGCTGACGCCGTAGAGGTTGCTCGATTGTGACGGAACTCATTCAGTGGTGAGCTGAACGCATCGCCGGTTTCGCCCCCTGACTTGTGCAAAACAACTCAGCCCGCCGAGCCGACCTCGGCGGGGCAAAACAAACACACGCAGGCTCGCCTCGTAAGCGTGAACCTTGCGTAGCGCAGCCGCGGCTACGCCTGAAGCAGCTTTTGCATTTCGGCTTTCGCTTGCTCTAGCGCTTGGGGGAGCTTGGCGGGAGACTTGCCGCCGGCTTGGGCCATGTCGGGCTTGCCGCCGCCGCTGCCATCCACCAGTTGCGCGACGGCCTTGACCCAGGCGCCGGCGCTCACGCCGCGGTCCACCAGGTCGCGGCTGACGCCGGCCACCAGAAGGACTTTGTCGTCGCCTTCCCGGGCGCCGAGCAGTACGGCAATGGGGCCGGTCTTTTTGCGCAACTGGTCGATCCACTGGCGCATCAGGTTCGAGTTGGCGCCGGGAGTCTCAACGACGACGACCTGGACACCTCCAATGTCGGTGGCTTTCTCCAACAGCGCGTCGGCCGAGAGCGCGCCGGACTTCTTCAACTGCTGGAGTTGCTCCGCCAGGCGGCGAATCTCTTCCAACTGCGCCGCGATCCGCTCCGGCGCGTCGAACGCGGCCACGTTCAACAAGCGGGCCGTCTCGTGCAGGGCGGCCTTGCATTGCAGGTGATCGGCGGTTGCGGCGCCCGCCGAGGGGGCGGGCTTTGGCTCGGCTTCCGGCGCACCGCCGCCGCTGGAAAGCTGCTTCTTGAGCGAACGCACCTGAAGCGCCAGGTTCTTGACCGCTTCGGGCACCGCCAGCGGCGCGACGCCCAGCAACGTGGCGGCCTTGTTCAGCGTTTCTTCGATCCGCTGGGCGTACTCCTGGGCTTTCTCGCCGGTCAGGGCCACAATCCGGCGCGTGCCGGCCGAGACCGCTTCTTCGCTGACGATTTCAAACGGGCCGACCTCGGCGGTGCTGTCCAGGTGCGTGCCGCCGCACAGTTCGCGGCTGAAGTCGCCCATCGACACCATCCGCACCGGGTCGGGGTACTTCTCGCCAAAGAGCATCATGGCGCCTTGCTTGCGAGCCTCGGTCAGCGGGACCGTCTCCCACTTGACCGGCGCGCTAAGCTGCACCTTCTCTTGCACGCTGCGCTCAATGCTGGAAAGCTGCTCCTCGGTGACCGGCGTCATGTTGGCGAAGTCGAACCGCAACCAGTCCTCGTCCACCTTCGAGCCTTGTTGCTGCGCGTGTCCGCCCAGCACCTTTTGTAGCGCATGATGCAGCAGGTGCGTGGCCGAGTGCGCCCGGCGGATGCCCTGGCGGCGGTGGGTATCTACGCGGGCGGTCACTTTCTCGCCCACGCGCATCTCGCCGCCGCGGAGGTGGCCAATGTGGATGAGCAAGTCGCCGTCCTTGTGCGTGTCGATGACTTCAAACTGGAAGTTCTCGCCGATGATATCGCCCGTGTCGCCCACCTGGCCGCCCGACTCGCCATAAAACGGCGTGCGGTCCAGCACCACGCGCACGGGCGTTTCGTGGCCGTCTTCGGCCAGGTGCTCGCACAGGTGGTCCTGGGCGACGATGAAGCACAGCTCGGCCTCGGCCGAGGTCGTCTCGTACCCGAGAAACTCGGTCGAGTGCATGGTGCGCTTGATCGACTCGATGGGGCCGGTCTTGAACACCGGTCCGCCGACCTCGCCCCCCTTGCTTTCGATGGCCTTCTTGAAACCGTCCCAGTCGAAGGCGTAGTTATGCTCCACGGCCAGCGTTTCGAACAGCTCGGGCGGGAAGCCGTGCGTGTCGTACAGTTCGAAGGCGTCTTTGCCGCTGACCACGGCGCTGCCGCGGGACTCCATCTCGGCGAAGATTTTGTCGATGCGGTTCAACCCTTCGCGGATGGTGGAGAAGAACGCCTTCTCTTCGTTCTCGATCCCCTTGGCCACGCGGGACGCGGTCTCTTGCAGCTCGGGGTAGGGGGTCTTCATCATCTCGACCACGACCGGCACAAGTTGATGCAAGAACGGGTCTTTGACGCCCATCTGGTAGCCGTCCAGCACCGCGCGGCGCAGCAGGCGGCGAATGACGTACCGCTCCTTCTTGGGGCCGGGGTAGACGTTCTCGTGCACCGCAAAGGCGCAGGCCCGCACGTGGTCGGTAATGCGGCGCAAGCGGCGGCCGTTATCGGACTGCGGATCGTAGTTGTGGCCGCAGATTTCTGCGGCGGCTTCGACGATGGGCCGCAGGATGTCGATGTGGTAATTCGTCTCGACCCCCTGGAGCGCCGCGGCGGCCCGCTCCAGTCCCATACCGGTGTCGATGTTCTTGCTGGGCAACGGGCGGAGGTTGTCGGGCGGGGCGCCCACGCGGTTGAACTGCGTGAACACCAGGTTCCAAATTTCAACCGAGCCTTTGTCGGTGTGGTAGAAGATTTCGCTGCACGGGCCACACACGCCGTCGGGACCTTGGGTGGGAGCGCCGGCCGGCCAGAAGTTGTCGTTCTCGTCCATCCGCTCGATCCGGGCCAGCGGCAAGCCGATCTCGTTGTGCCAGATGTCGGCCGCCTCGTCATCGTCCTGGTAGACCGTGACCGTCAGCCGCTGCGGGTCGATGCCCAGCCACTTCCTGTCGGTCAGAAACTCCCAGGCCCATTGGATCGCCTCGCGCTTGAAGTAATCGCCGAAGCTGAAGTTGCCCAGCATCTCGAAGAACGTGTGGTGGTAGGCGGTGCGGCCCACGTTGTCGATATCGCCGGTGCGCAGGCACTTCTGGCAGGTGGTGGCCCGGGTGAAGTCCAGCTTCACCTTGCCCAAGAAGTGGTCCTTGAACTGGTTCATCCCCGCGGGAGTGAACAACACGGAAGGGTCCCAGGTGGGCGCCAGCACGTCGCTGGGCTTGCGGGCGTGGCCTTTGGACTCGAAAAACGCCAGGTATTTCTCACGAAGTTCGTCGGTTTTCATGGTCGGACGATAGACAGGAAGGCGGGCTAAATCCGTATCCCGAGTCGGGCAGCCGCAAGGACCGGCTGCATGAATTTGGCAAGCAGAAAGACACCGCGCCCATGATACCGGTTCGCCCCAACAGGGACTAGGCGAGGCGCCATTGAGGAAAGCCACCAGAACCGGCACACCACCGCCAAGGGGTCGGGTAGGTTTTTCGGCCCAACGTCTTGCGATGTGGCAAGTGCCATAGCCGAAAAACCAACCCGACCCCGGAGGGTTGCGCCAGCTTGGGACCGACTGGCGACGTGAGGGTGACGCAACCGATTACGGAAAAGCCACCGGAACCAGCGCTCCACCGCCAAGGGGGCGGGTAGGTTTTTCGGCCCAACGTCTTGCGATGTGGCAAGAGCCATGACCGAAAAACCAACCCGACCCCGTCTTGGGCCGCTCGCGGCGGGGGCTGGGGGTTTTTAGAATGAAGGAGCGAGATTGATCGTGCGGTGTTTGGCCGATTCCGCTATCGTGTACCCGACAATGCGGGCCTGCGAGCAAGCCGACCGTGTGGAAGCGACTGGAACTGGACATCCTGCGGCAGCCCGATAATGTGACGTGCGGTCCCACCTGCCTGCACGCCGTGTACCGCTATTACCAGGACGAGATCCCGCTGGACACGGTCATTCGCGAGACCCCGCAGCTCGAGGATGGCGGCACGCTGGCGGTGCTCCTGGGGCGGCACGCCCTTTCCCGAGGTTACAAGGCGACCATTCACACCTACAACCTGCGAGTGTTCGATCCCACCTGGTTCCTGCCGGGCGGCCCCGACCTGGTCGAACGGCTGTACGCCCAGATGGAGGTCAAGTCGTCTCCCCTGCTGCACATGGCCAGCCACGCGTACATCGACTTTCTCCAGGCGGGCGGCAAGATCGTGATGCGCGACCTGACCGCCAACCTGCTGCGGCGGTATCTGAATCGCGATGTGCCGGTGCTGACCGGGCTTAGCTCCACCTACCTCTACGGCTGCTCCCGCGAGATCGGCGCCACCTGCGAGGCGGACGACGTAGCGGGCGTGGCGGCCGGCCATTTTGTGGTCCTCTGCGGTTACGACCGCCGGCGGCGCAAGGTGCTGGTGGCCGATCCCTACCTGCCCAATCTGTCCGGCCTGGCCCATTATTACGAAGTGACCTTGGACCGCCTGGTATGCGCCATCATGCTCGGCGTGTTGACCTACGACGCCAATTTGCTGATTATTGAACCAGGCCGCCGCGCCAGGAAACGCATCCTTCACGGCGACTCCCAACACGCGCCGCCGCCTCTGCTCCTGGCGCCTCCCGCCCGTCAACCACCGCCGTAGTAAAAGAGAGAAGAGACCAAGGATACCACGGATGTTTCTCTTGTCTTTTTTATCCGTGATATCCGTGGTGCAACAAAAAATTACTGTTTCGCTCCGCCGCGCTAATTGTTGCCCGTGGGAGCGTTCACCCATGCGTCTTTCGCCGTGAGAGGAAGACGGGCGGGAAGTTCATCTCCCGAGGTTCAATGGAATGCCGATTCTGATCGTTACCAACAATCCCAAGGACTGGCCGGCGCCGATCGAGAACGTCGAGGTGGTGGACGCCCGAGCGTACTTGACCAATCCCGAGTACAGCGACCTGCGCGGCGCCAAGGTCTTCAACCTGTGCCGCTCCTACCGCTACCAGACCACCGGCTATTACGTCTCGCTGCTGGCCGAGGCCCGGGGCCACAAACCGCAGCCCAGCATCACCGCCATTCAAGACCTCAAGACGCACGCCATTGTGCGGCTGGTGTCGGACGACCTGGAAGAGCTGATCCAGCAAAGCCTGGCGCCGATCAAGTCGGACCGCTTCACGCTCAGCATTTACTTCGGCCGCAACCTGGCCAAGCGGTATGAGCGGTTAAGCCATAAACTCTTCAGCCAGTTCCAGGCGCCGCTGCTACGGGCCAACTTTGCCCGCGAGAAAGACGTCTGGGAGTTGCGCAAACTAGGGGCCATTGCGGCCAACGAAGTGCCCGACGCCCACTGGCCGTTCGTTATCCAGGCTGCGACGGAGCATTTTGCCGGCCGCCGCGCCAGCGTGCGGCGGAAGCCCCACGCGCGGTTCGACCTGGCCATCTTGCATAACCCCGCCGATCCGCAACCGCCCTCGAACGAGAAGGCCCTGAAAAAGTTCATCAAGGCCGCCGAGTCGATGGACATGAGCGCCGAGCTAATCACCCGCGACGACTACGGGCGGATCGGCGAGTTCGACGGGCTATTCATTCGCGATACCACCTTCGTCAACCGCTACACCTACCGGTTCTCGCGCCGGGCGGCCAGCGAAGGGCTGGTGGTGATCGACGATCCGCAGTCCATCGTCCGCTGCACCAACAAGGTGTACCTGGCCGAGGTTCTGGCGCGGCACAAGGTTCCAGCGCCCAAGACGCTGGTGGTGCAGCGAGAAACGGCCGACACAATCGCCCTGGAACTGGGCTTCCCCTGCGTGTTGAAGAAGCCCGACAGCTCATTCTCGCAGGGCGTGTCCAAGGTCGAGTCGCCCGAGGAGCTAAGCGATTGCCTGGACCGCTTCTTCGAGGAGTCCGACCTGGTTGTGGCGCAGGAGTTTGTGCCCACCACGTTTGACTGGCGGATTGGCGTGCTGGACAAACAACCGCTGTATGCCTGCAAGTACTTCATGGCGCCCAAGCATTGGCAGATCATCAAGCAGGACGCCAACGACGGTAACAGCCGCTATGGCAAGTTCGAGACGCTGCCGGTCGAAATGGCGCCGCGCCGGGCGGTGGCGGCTGCCCTCAAGGCGGCCAACCTGATGGGCGACGGGCTGTACGGCGTCGACGTGAAGCAGTCCGACGGCAACTTCCGCGTGATCGAGGTGAACGAGAACCCCAACATCGACGCCGGCTGCGAAGACGTGATCCTCAAGGACGAACTGTACCGTCGCATCATGGCGGTGTTCCTCCGCCGTATCGAACGCCGCAAGGCGGGAGTGGAATAAAGGAAAAATAGCCACGGATTGAATACGGAAGAAACGCCAATAAGACAAGGATGTTGGAACGAGAAAACGATAACTTCTCTGTTTTTCCGTGCTCCATCCGTGTTTCATTCGTGGCTAATTCTTATTGAGTCAACCGCGCCGTTTCGCTTCGAGCCGCGGCGCTTCTTTCCCGAATCGGTTGGATCGTTATGTCTGCTGCCGCTCCCATTGCGTTGTTTCAGGCGTTTGGCGTTGAGCTGGAGTATATGATCGTGGACGCCCAATCGCTCTCGGTGCGGCCAATTGCCGACGAGGTGCTACGGGCCGCCGCGGGCCAGATTACCACCGAAGTCGAGTGCGGCGAGATTGCGTGGTCCAATGAACTGGCGCTGCACGTGATCGAACTCAAGACCAACGGCCCCGCCGAGTCATTCGCGCCGCTGCCGGCGCTGTTTCAAGAGCAAGTGACGAAGATTCAAGCCATCCTGGCGGCGCACGGCGCACGGCTCATGCCCACCGCCATGCACCCCTGGATGAACCCCGATACAGAGCTGCGCCTCTGGCCGCACGATTACAACCCGGTCTACGAGGCGTACAACCGCATCTTCGATTGTCGCGGGCACGGCTGGGCGAACTTGCAGAGCGTGCATTTGAACTTGCCGTTTGCCGATGACCAGGAGTTTGGCCGGCTGCACGCGGCGATCCGCTTGTTGCTGCCGATCTTGCCGGCGCTGGCGGCCAGCTCGCCGGTGGTCGAGCGGCGCGTCAGCGGGCTGCTCGACACGCGCATGGAAACGTACCGCAAGAACTCGCAGCGCATTCCGTCGATTACCGGCGCCGTGATTCCCGAGCCGGTGTTCACGCAATCCGACTATCAGCGGCGCATCTTTCAGCGGATGTACGCCGACATTGCCCCGCATGACCCGGAAAAAATTCTCCAGCACGAGTGGTTGAATTCGCGCGGGGCCATTGCCCGGTTCGACCGCAACGCCATTGAAATTCGCGTGCTGGACGTGCAAGAGTGCCCGCTGGCCGACATGGCGATTTGCGCCGCCGCCGCGGCGGTGCTCAAGACGCTGACCGACGAGCGGTGGACGAGTCTGGCGGAGCAGCAATCGCTGGAGGTTGAACCGCTGGCCGAGATATTCCTGGCCGCCATTCGCGACGGCGAGCAAGCCGCCATTCGCAACGGCGCGTACCTGGCGCAGTTTGGCTACTCCCGCCCGGCGGCCACCACGGGCGACCTATGGCGCCACCTGGTGGAAAGCCTGATGCGCCCCTCAGAGCCGTGGTCCACGCCGCTGCACATCCTGCTAGAGCAAGGCCCCCTGGCGCGCCGCATCCTCCGAGCGCTAGGCGACCCGCACGACGCCGACCGCCTGAAAGCCGTCTATCGCCAGCTTTGCGACTGCCTGACCGACGGCCGAATGTTCGTCACGTCCTAGCGGCAAAGCGCCGCCGTTTTTCAAGGTAGATCACTCGCTCCGCGAGTGACCGCCATTGGGAAGCGGCTTAACGAAAGACTTCGCTGCTGGTTCAGGTTCGCGGGGGCGGGTGAGTAGCGAGACGACGATCAGCGTCAGGAACCCGAGCGGGATCGTTACCAGGCCGGGTTGGCTGAATGGCATCGGCGATTGCTCGGCGGGAAGTTTGTAGACGCTCGCAAAGGTGTCGCCGCTCAAGAGGATCCACCCCAGCGAACTGACCATGCCTACCACCACGGCGGCGATGATCCCTTGCCGCGTCGTGCCTTTCCAGAACAACAGCATCACCAGCGAAGGCAAGTTGGCCGAGGCCGCCACGCTAAACGCCCACCCCACCAGGTAGCTGACGTTCATGTTCTCGAACAACACGCCCAGCACCATCGCCACCACGCCCACTACCACCGACGTGATCTTGGCGATCCGCACTTGCTCGTGGTCAGACATCTCCACGCGCAGCACGTGCCGCAAAAGGTCGTGCGCCACCGCGCCGGCCGACGCCAGGATCAGACCGCTCACCGTGCCCAGCACCGTGGTAAAAGCGATCGCGCAAATCACCGCGAACAGCCACTCGTTCATGCTGCGGGCCAAGAGCGGCGCCGCCATGTTGCTGTTGGTCACGTCCAGGGCGCCGCTGGTCATGGCGCCCAGCCCCATGTACAGCGTCAGGATGTAAAAGAAACCAATACTGGCGATGCCCACAATCGTGCTTTTGCGGGCCGAGATTTCATCCTTGACGGTGTAATACCGAATCAAGATGTGAGGCAGCGAGGCCGTGCCGCAAAACAACGCCAGCATCAGCGACAGAAAGTTGAACTTGTCGCTGATCTTGTCGCCGCGAATGCTGCGAAAGGCCGGATGTTCGCCGGGCCGTAACACCTGGCTGCCGGGCGTGGGCCGCTGCGTGTAAACCGTCGTCACATTCCCCGCGGCGTCGGCCAGCGGCTTGCTCTTGTCCCACAGGATGACTTCACTCTGTTGCAGCGTGCTGAAGAACTCCAGCGGGCCGACGGGGCCGGTCTCGGTTTGGCCCTCGGGAAGACGGCTGACGTGGCCCACCGGGTGCAACTCCGGCTCGCCTTTCTGGTTGCCCTTGGGTTGGCCGTTGACCAGCGTTTGCCCTTCGGGGGTTTGCGTGACGGTTTGCCCCTCGCGCAGCAGGACATCGCCCGACGGCGTTTCTACCATGCTCCAGGCGGTCACAATTCCCGTGGCTTCTTCGCGCGTGCGGAAGAACGGCGCTTCTTGCCAGTCGCCTTCTGGCGCGACCAGCACGGCGCCGCGCAGTTCGGGCGCTTGCGCCAGTTCGGCCTCGAGCGACGCACGCGGAAAAGGCCCAAGCGTGCGGAAGGCGTGGCCGTCCATGCCTCCGTCGCGCACTTCAAAGCCGCGCACCAAGAGCATCGCGACCAGCACCGCGCTAAACAGCACCAGCAGCGATCCCTTGAGGAACTGGACCCAGGTGGTCGAAACCATGCCCGCGGTCACCACGATCACAATCACCGTGGCGCCCACCAGCACCACGCCCACCCAATGCGAGAACCCCAACAGCGGTTGGATGAGCACGCCCGCGCCCACCATTTGCGGGATCAGGTAGAACACGCTCACGGCCAACGTGCTCACGCCCGCGGCAAACTGAATGCCGCGCGATTGAAACCTGGCGTTGAGCGCGTCGGCAAAGGTGAACTTGCCCAGCCGCTTCATCGGCTCGGCCACCACGAACAGCGCCACGATCCACCCCGCCAGGTAGCCGATAGAGTACAGAAACCCGTCGTACCCGTAAAAGGCGATCATGCCGCAAATGCCCAAAAACGACGCGGCCGAAAGGTAGTCGCCCGCAAACGCCACCCCGTTGATAAACCACGGAATCTGCCCATGCGCCGCAAAATACCCGGCCGACGACTTGGCGCGGCTGCCCAAATAGAAGCTCAGGGCCAGCGTCACGCCCACGAACAGGAAGAAAATCGCCACCGCCACCAAGGAGATTTCATAAATCATGCCCGGTTCTCCTTGTCTTGCTCGCCCGTCGTTCCCCACTGGCCGTAGATCAACGCCAACACCAGCGCGGCCGCGATGAGTCCAAAACCGTACCAGATGGCCAGGTTCACGCCGGCCAAGGGTGTCTGCTCCATGGTTTTCGGAGAAAAGGCGTTGAGCAGCACAAAGCCGCCGTAGAGCGCCAAATAGATCAGGAATAAAACCAGTCCAAGTTTGCCGTCGCGTGTCGCCATAGCCTTCCGGGTGCAAAAGGGAGAGACCAGAATATCTTGCCCGGCCGGCAAAAGAAAGGGACTGGCGCGTTTGGCCCGCAGTTTGCTAAGGGAGGTAGGGCATTTGTTCGCGAATCCCCTGGCGCGGCGGTAGAATGCTCAAGGGTTGCACACCCCTCAGATAACCATCGAGGAGAACGCTCATGCGCTGGCAAGGCCGACGAGGAAGCGAGAACGTGGAAGACCGGCGCCGCATATCGCCCGTAGGCGTGGGCGTCGGAGGCGGGGCGATAGGCATCATCGTTCTGCTAGTGACGGTCTTTCTGGGCGGTGACCCCAGCGTGGTGCTCAACGAGATGCAAAACCAGGAGCCGCCCGCCGAGGCTCCGATGGGGCCGGCGCCCAACGACGAAATGGCCCAATTCGTCTCGGTGGTGTTGGCCGACACCGAAGACGTGTGGGGCCAGTTGTTCCAGCAGATGGAGCGCGACTACCGCGAGCCGACGCTCGTGTTATTTCGTGGCGCGGTGCAATCGGCCTGCGGCTTCCAGCAAGCCGCCGTCGGCCCGTTCTATTGTCCCGGCGATGAAAAGGTCTATATCGACCTCTCGTTCTACGAGGACATGAAAACCCAACTGGGCGCCCCCGGCGACTTCGCCCAAGCCTACGTGATCGCGCACGAGGTCGGCCACCACGTCCAGAACCTCTTGGGCATTAGCGACAAGGTGCATGGCATGCGCTCTCGTCTGAGCGAAGCCGAGAACAACCAGATGTCGGTGCGGTTAGAGTTGCAAGCGGATTTCTTCGCGGGCGTGTGGGCGCATCACGCCCAGCAGAACTGGCGGATTCTGGAAGAGGGCGACATCGAGGAAGCCCTCAACGCCGCCAGCGCCATTGGCGACGACCGCCTGCAACGCCAGTCCCGCGGCGAGGTGGTCCCCGAATCGTTCACACACGGCACCTCCAAGCAGCGCGTCCGCTGGTTCTCGAAGGGCTTCCAGACCGGGGACCTGGAAGCCGGCGACACCTTCGCCATTCCCTACAACCAGTTGTAGCACCAGCCCCCGATAGTCGCGTACCGATTCCCGAACTGCTATAACGTCCCAAAGAATCGCCCGTCGACCTGGAAGTTCTTCAATGTAGGTCACTCGCTCCGAGGTGGTGAATGTTTGGCAGGTCCCGCCCGGCAAGCGAGACCTACTTTGCAAAAGATACCCAAGCGCGGAGCGAGTAACCTTACGTTACGCTTGTCTGAAATTTGCTCTCGCAGGAAACTTTCTTGCGCCCGCTTGTCCTCGGTTGAAAAAGGAAATGGCGTATGAGCACCTCGGCAAACACCTTTCGCCGTCCTAGCCGTCGCGACTTCCTGAGGATTGGCGGGGCGTCGCTGTGCGGCGTGAACCTGTTGGACTTGCTGCGCTTGCAAGCCCGCGCGGCGGGCGCTCCCGAGCCGAAGGCCAAGCAAATGATCGTCTGCTGGATGGCCGGCGGACCGCCGCACACCGACATGTTCGACATGAAGCCCGACTCGCCCACGGACTACCGCGGCGAGTTCAAGCCCATTCCCAGCAAGCTGCCGGGCCTGGACGTGTGCGAGCTGATGCCCAACCTGGCCCGCATCGCCGACAAGTACACCATCATCCGCTCGATCACCACCATGAACAAACCCGGCGACCATAGCCGGGCGCCCATGTATTGGCTGACCGGCAACCCGCGCCTTCCGAGCGGCACGCCCGAGTATCCGATGTACGGCAGCGTGGTCTCGAAGTTCCAGCCCGGAGCACCAGAGTTGCCCACGTTCGCCGTGCTGGGCAAGATCGACCACCACATCAACAATTCGATCGCCGGCAGCTTCCTGGGGCCGGCGTTCAACCCCTTCATCTTCGATCCGCTGGAGTCCAAGGACGACATCGCCAAGATGCTCTCGCCGCAAATGGAGGTTCCCGCCTTCGCCCGGCATACGCAATTGCTCCAGGCGCTCGACCAGCGACTGCGGCGGCAAGACGGCGTGGACCCGCTCATTGCGGGCCTGGATCAATACCAGCAAACCGCCTTCGACATGCTGCGGTCGCCCAAGCTCCGCCAGGCGCTGGACCTGTCGCAAGAGGCCGAAGAAACACTTGCCCGCTACAAGGCTGGGCACATCGCCAAGTACCGCTACCCCTCGGGCGATCCGCTGCACTTCTTGATGGCGCGGCGGCTGATCGAAGCCGGCGTTCCCGTCGTGCATTTCAGCCTAGGGTATTGGGACTGGCACGGCGAGAACTTTGTGGCCGCCCGGCAGCAAGTTCCCATGTTCGACGTGGCGCTAACGGCGCTCTTGGAAGACCTGGACGACCGCGGCTTGCTGGACACCACCATCGTGCTGGCGCTGGGCGAGATGGGCCGCAAGCCCAAGTGTGGAACCAACAAGAACGCCGGCCGCGATCACTGGGACTACGCGCAGTTTGTACTGGCGGCGGGCGGCGGTTTCCGGCGCGGCTGCGTGGTCGGCGCCACCGACAAACTGGGCGAGCAAGTGACCGACAACTTCTACAAGATCGAAAGTTTCGGCCGTACACTCTACCACCTGCTAGGCATCGACCCCGACACCCTGGTTCGCACCCTTGGCGACCGCCCCATCAAGCTAATCGCCGAAGACGCCCCGCTGGTCAAAGAAGCGCTCGCATGAGCGCCTAAAGAACCCGCGAACCGCGTCCACGCTACGAAATTTTCCTACGGAACCGCCCGATGAATGACTTTCAGGCTCTGATGGTGCGCAAGGTGGAACAGGGGACCGCCGCGGCGGTGGAGACGGTCCCGCGCGCCGACTTGCCGCCGGGCGATGTGCTGGTCGCCGTGGAGTACTCCAGCCTCAACTACAAAGACGCGCTGGCGGTGACGGGCAAGGCGCGGGTCATCCGCAAGTTTCCCATGATCGCCGGAATCGACCTGGCGGGCGAGGTGCTGGAATCCTCCGCCCAGGAGTTCTCGCCCGGCGACAAAGTCGTTGTCACCGGCTGCGGTCTGGGGGAAGAGCTTTGGGGCGGCTTCGCCCAACTGGCCAGCCTTCCCTGCTCCGCGTTGACGCGCCTTCCCGACGCCATGAGCACCGAACAGGCCATGCGGCTGGGGACCGCCGGCTTTACCGCCATGCTCTCGATCCTGGCCCTGGAGCGACACGGCTTAGAGGCCAACCAAGAGGTGCTTGTAACCGGCGCGGGCGGCGGCGTGGGCGGGTTAAGCATCGCGCTGCTGTCGGCCTTGGGCCATCGGCCCGTCGCCGTCACCGGAAGGTCGGAGGACGACGAGTACTTTGCGAAACTCGGCGCCGTCTCGGTGCTTCCCCGAAGCGAAGTGGAAAAGGACGCCGGCCGGCCGTTGGCCTCGGCGCGCTGGCGCGCGGCTATCGACACGGTCGGCGGGCGGACGCTGGCGGGCTTGCTCGCCGGGATGACCGAAGGCGGCGTGGTGGCGGCTTGCGGCATGGCGGGTGGCGGCGACCTGCCCACCACGGTCTACCCCTTCATCATTCGCGGCGTGACGCTGGCCGGCATCGACTCGCTGCGGTGTCCCCGTCCCCTGCGGCAGTTGGCCTGGGACCGGCTCACGCAAGTCACCCCCTGGCAATGCATCGAGCCAATGTTCCGCACCCTCGCCCTGGCCGACGTAATCCCCGCCAGTCAACGCCTCCTGGCCGGCGAAATCCGCGGCCGGATTGTGGTCAAGATCGTTTAACCGGGACGGGGGATTGCAAATTGCAAATTCAGGAGTTCCAAACCCTGATATAAAAGTCCACGCCCCAAGCCTACTGTGGCGTTGGCGGAAAGCGATAGCGCCTGCGGTTTCGCGCCGCCCCAGCTTGCCAGCAATCCATCCCTTCCAACTTTGGACCCACGAACCCTGCCAATCGAGACCGCCAAACACCAAACGCCTGTTTCTCTAATTCCCAATCTCGAAGATACTTAAAATGTCGCAGGATCGACGGAGTTCACGGCGGGCAGGTCGGCTTCAAAGGGACTATAGCCGTAAAACAAGGTGTAGATCTGCACCACGGCCAGGAAGCCGGAAACGGACATCGCGATGCAGCACAGCAGCAACCCCACCACCGCCACGCCGCGCCGGTCCGAGCGTAGTCCCCACACGCCCATGCCCACACCCAGAATGCTAATCAAGAGCGCTCCGGGGGTGATCAACCGCATGGCCACCAGGGCCATCACGCCCAAAACCACCGAGGCAATGGCGCCGCCCGTGGCGCCGGCGTTAGTGGGATACGCGGGTTTTGGCGGCGCGGCGTAGTACGGCGTGGCGCGCGAGAGTACCGCAGCCGCCGCACCGGGCGGAGGACTGACCGCCGAGCCAACCAACGCGGCGTGATGTCTTTGTGGCTCCTCGGCCGTGGACGCAGACACCGGCATTGCCGCGTCGTCCACCAATTCGGCCTCCAGGGCGCGCAACCCCGACGCCGCTTCGGCGGGCGTCAGCAACGCTTCCAGGCTTTGATTGACCAGGTCAAGCGGGATCGGACGGCGGCGGATCGGCGGCAGGTTCGCCGGGTTATGCTCGGCCACAAAGGTGCGCCCGCACCGCCAGCAGCGGTTGACCGCACCCATTAACTCTTCGCCACAGTGGGCACAAAGGACTTTCGGCATGGCTACCGGGCGAATCCTTGCTCGTCGCGGACGCGCTGGTGGAGGTAGAGCTTGATCGGGACTTCCCCGAACGCCAGTTGATCGCGCAGCACGCCCAACAGGTAACGCCGGTACTGCGGCGAGAACGCCGAAGGCTCGGTGCAAAACAGCACGATGGTGGGCGGCTGCACGGCCACTTGCGTGCCGTAAAAGATTTTCGGTCGGCGGTTCTTGTGCAACGGCGGCGGGTTGCGCTCGACCGCCGCGTGGACGATCTTGTTCAGGTCGGCGGTCTGCACCCGGGCGCGGCTTTGCTTGAAGAGCATCTGGGAGTGGTTCAACAACGCCTTGACGTTCTTGCCAGTCTGGCCGGTGATAAACGCAATGGGCGTGTACCACATCATCTGGAAGCTGTCGCGCAGGTAGCGGACCCACTTTTCCGTGGGCATGTTCCCTTGCTGGAGGTCCCACTTATTGACCACGAAGATGCACGGCTTGTACTGCTCGGCAATGTAGCTGCAAAGCTGCTTGTCGACCTTGCTGATGCGGTCGGTGGCGTCGAAGAACAAGAGCGCCACATCGGCCCGGCGAATGCTCCGCTGGGCGCGGTGCGTGCTGTAAAAGTCCAGGTCGGTCTTGATCGCCTTGGTGCGCGTCAGGCCGGGCGTGTCGATGGCCAGGAACGATTTGCCGTCCAGTTCAAACCGCACGTCCACGCTGTCGCGCGTGGTGCCGGGCACTTCGCTGACGATCATCCGCTCGGCCTGGGCCAGCGTGTTGATGAAGGTGCTTTTGCCCACGTTCCGCCGTCCGACCACGGCAATCTTCATCTCGGGTTCGGCGGGCGCCTCGTCGCTCTCGGTCGGAGCGGGCAGCCGCTCCATGATCATCTGCATTAACTCGTCCTTGTTGCGGTTGGCCAAGGCGCTCACGCGCACCAGCTTGCCGCGCCCGAGCTTGTAAAACTCGTCGGCTTGCGACTCGATCGCCTCGCGGTCGGTCTTATTGGCCACGCAGATAATGGGCATATCGACGTACCGCAGCCGCTTGGCCACTTCCTGGTCCATCGGCGTCAGGCCGGCCCGGGTATCGACCACGAACAGGACCACGTCGGCCTCTTCAATGGCCGAGTCAATCTGGTCCTCGACCTGGTTGGTCAGATTGTCCTCGTCCTGGATGCCCATGCCGCCGGTGTCGATCAGTTCGAAGAAGCGGTCTTCCTCGTCCATCAAGTGCGACACGCGATCGCGGGTCACGCCGGGGCGGTTGTCGGTGATGGCCAGCCGGCGCCCGGCCAGCCAATTAAAGAGGGTCGATTTCCCCACATTGGGACGACCGACAATGACGACTTTGGGTACGCTCATAGCTCCAAGGCGCCCAACCGGCGCGCAGCGAGGAAAACAGGGACCAGCGATCAAGTGAAGTGGAACGCATGCCCCGCCGCCCCTTCTTATTCCCACCGCATCGCATGGTTTGATTCTATCATAGTCCTCGCCGCGCGGGCGCGATAGGGCGCGCTTCCTTCACGGGCCAGGCTTCCCGCCCCACGGGTAAGCCGATCTGGCCGCTTGCTTACTTGGCGGTCCAATAATCAAACACCACCACCTTTTGGCGCCGGTCGCGGACCACTTTGACGTACTCCTGATGCGCGGGGTGCGTCAGGTAAGCGTCGCGGTCCTGCTCGCTGGCAAATGAGACCACAAAGGCATAGGTCAAGCCTTCCGACTTCCCTTCGGGGCTGACATTCGGGCCATGCTCAAAATCGACAATCGTGTCGATCTTCTTGGGCAGCGCCGCAAAGGCGTCGATCACCTCTTGGACTTGCGCCTTCGAGACGCCCTCTTTGAACTGGTACAGCACGATGTGCCGCAGCACGCGTTCCGGCTTTTCGGCCCGCAGGTCCGCCGCGACGGCGGTCACGGCAAAGGCAAACGCCAACAGCAACATTCCCCAAGCAACGCGGTTCATGATGGTCTTCCTTCCACAAGGGTGACAAACTTCCCCCCATTCTACACACACCCCCGCCCCGCTCCCACCGCCGTTGACGTTGACACCTGCCAGGTGTCAACGTCAACGGCGGTGGAAGGACGAGCGAGGGGGCAAGAACGAAAAAACGCCGCGATGGAACCGCGGCGTGTCGCTGGGAAGACCGTGGAGTTTGCGTTTACCACTGCACTTCGGCGCGGGCCGTGAAGCCGTCGAAGGTCACGGTGTCGCTGAAGTCGTCGTACTGGTTGTTCTGGATTCCCACGATGTAGTCGCGGGTGGTGATCACGTTGAACCACACGCTGGTCATGTAGCCGGCCGATAAACGCAACCGCTGTTGCGGGCTGACCCACTGCACGCCCGTCTCCACGTCGAGCATCGGCGAGAGCCGGTCGTACTTGCCCGTGGTGAAGATTTGCGGATTGTTCGGATCATTCAATTGGTACTGTCGGTAGTCGCCGCGGCTGGCGCCGAACAGCAAGCTGCCGGCGCCCTTGGCGAAGGCCCCGAAACCGTTGCGAGCGCGGTACTCGCCGTCCAGACCCACCCGGGCGCCCAAGCCGTCGTGTTGCGCGCCGCCGGTCACCACGGTGCCGCCGTTGGCCGTGTACGCCGCCGCCAGCGTCTGGTCCATGTTCGCCCAGCGGACGCCGCCCAAACCGTTGATGGCCAGGTTGTCGGTTTCAAATAGCAAGAGCCGGCCGTCGATGTCGAATATGTCGAAGTCAACGTCAAACTGTCCCTGCACGGCCACGTTGGTCACAATCCCCGGATCGAAGGTCAGCGGATGCACCAACAAGGGAAACATCGAGCGATTCGCCGCCAGGTCGGCGCCGGTCACCGTGCCGCCGTTGCTGGTTTGCGACTCAAAGCTGGCGTACGTCAGTTGGATGCTGGAACAATCACTTTGCGCAAACGTGGCGCCCACGCGATAACCCGGTTGATAGTCGGGGTCGAGGATCAAGGTGCGGCCTTGCGGCTCGATGCCCGCGGGCCGGCCGCCTAGGCCCAAGTCGGCGAACTGCGCCGGCACGGCTAAGGCGATTTCCGTATCGCGGGGGCGCAGGTAAAGGAACTCGCCGAACAAGCCGCTGCGGTGCCGGAACGGCGATTCGCAGCAGCCGCAGGCGCCGTAGGAGCCGCAACCGCAGGCGTTCCCGCAGCTTGTGCCGCAAGGTCCGCAAGGGGCCGATGCGCCCGGTCCGGGAACAAGCGTTCCGGGCGGGGGCGCCAACGTGGGCTGCGCGCCGGGGTCGCCCGGTTGTGCGATGTTGTGCGACGCCAAAGACAGCGAAGGCGTAGTGGGGTGGTCGAAGACGACTTCCTGAAAGCCGCTTGCGCCCCCTGTGGGAACAGTGGTATATCCCCATTGCTGTGCGACGGCTGTCGATGCCGCGCACGCGGCCACGCTCAGCACCAATGCAGTCAATCGAGTTCTCATGCGCAGGCCCCCCGTGGCCGGAAAAATTGGTATAAACCCTCCGCATGGAAAGATCGGCCCGCGCCAAAAGACAAATCAAGCAGAACCGCCACCCTCGCTAGACCTTGCCTTGCTCCCCCAAATTAAGCCTTTACTACAACCCCACGCCCCCAGCCCCCCACCTACGAAAATACACCTTCCTCACTCCGTCGTTCGGAACCCCACATCTGCGTCGTCTTCGGGCGAGCCGTTGTAGTTGATGGTGATCTCCTCGCCGGGTTGGATGTCGCGAAGGGCGATGTACTCTTTGACCCGCGGGCGCCGGTCACGGTAGTAGGCGTTGGGGCGATAGGAGTGGTTGTAGAGCGAGCCATACCCCAGCACCAACGCCACCGAGTCGCGGCCCCATTGGAAACAGTAGCGGGTGAGGACGGTGTCGTAGGGGTTCTCGTCGATCTCAATGGCGGGAATCACAATCACCGGCGCCCGCTCGATGACAGTCCCCTCGGAGATCGAGACGCGGGCAAACACACCCCGACCCTTCTGGCCCGTCCGCCGCACCTCGATCAACGTCGAAGGAGTAAGAGGCATCGTCAACTCATCACAAGGAACCTGGTCAGCACATCGCACCGGCAAGTATCTTGCTTCCCTGGCTAGTATGTCAATCAAGGCGGCGCCCTTCGCTCCGAGGTTGTGAATCTTTCGCAAAGTAGGTTCCGCCTGCCGGGCGGGACCTACCAAAGGTTCACAACCGCTCCAGCGAGCGCGCCCCATTTCGTATTGTGGGTTAGCGGTGGGGCGGCGACTGGTTTACACTAAAACTCCGCATCGTGGGACGGGGGCCGTGTTGCCCACTCCCGCGGCGCCAACCTGCCTGCTTCATCCCGCCTAGGCGTGGTCGAGGGGCGCCCGTGGCGCTTCGGCCGCATCGCCTGATTTGGAGAATATTCGCTTTATGCGTGCCGCTGTGTTTCCATCGCGTGGTTGTTCCGTGGCAATGCTCTTGGCCGCGCTGGTTTGGCCCGGTTCGCTATGGGCGCAAAAGTGCCTGCATCCGGACTTTCGGGTGGAACTGCTCTACGAGGTTCCCGAGATCGAGCATCCGTCGGTCGTAGCGTGCGACGATCAAGGCAACTTGTTCGTGGGCGAAGACCCGATGGACATGCGCGGCCCCGCCACCAAGGAGTTCGACCGGATTCTTTACATCCAGTTTGACGAGCACGGCGCCGTGAAGCGCAAGACGGTCTTCGCCGAAAATCTCTCGGCGGTGTTCGGGTTGATCTGGCGCGACGGGTCGTTGTACGTGATGCATGCCCCGCACTACACCCGGTTCCAAGACACCAACGGCGACGGCGTGGCCGACGTGCGCCAGGACCTGGCCGATGGCTTTGGCCCGGCCGCGGGCGTGTATGGCTTTAACGATCATATTGTGACCGGCACGCGGCTGGGGCTGGACGGGCGCGTTTACGTATCGGTGGGCGATAAGGGCGTGCCTCTGGCGACCGGCAGCGACGGCAGCACCGTCTCGCTGGAAGGAGGCGGCGTGGTGCGCATGAAGCTGGACGGTTCGGAACTGGAGATCGTCTCGGCGGGAACGCGCAACCACCTGGACGTGGCGATGGACTCGCTCGATCACATCTTCACCTACGACAACACCGACGACGGCCTGGGCTGGTGGACGCGGTTCACGCATCACGTAGAGACGGGCTACTACGGCTACCCCTACGATTACCACCCGCACCCCGAACGTCATTTGCCGCGCATCAGCGAGCACGGCGGCGGTTCGCCGGTGGGCGGCGCCTGCTACCGGGAAGGCGCCTGGCCCGCCCGGTATCAAGACGCCGTGTTCTTCTGCGAGTGGGGCAAACGCAAAGTGCAGGTCTTCTTCCCCCAACGACACGGCGCCTCGTTCACGGCCGAGATGGAGGACTTCCTGGTTCCCGAAGGCGCAGACGAGTTCCGCCCGCTTGACCTGTGCTTCAGCCCCGACGGCAAGCACATGTACCTGGCCGACTGGAACTACGGCGGCTGGGTCAATTCCAAGGTCGCGGGACGACTGTACCGCATTACCTATGTGGGGAGCGAAGCGCCGGCCGAGCCGCGGTCGCTGGTGGGCGACGACGCGCCGCTGGCCGAACAAGTGGCGGCGCTCTCGCATCCTTCGCACGCCGAGCGACTGCGGGCGCAAGCGCGGCTCGCACGTTTCGGCCGCGAGGCGACCGAGCCAGTCGCCAGGTTGTTGGCCGACGCCGCCGCTTCCCGCGATGCGAAAGTTCACGCGCTATGGACGCTCACGGCGATTGCCGGGCAAGTTGGCGACTACGACCCCGCGCCCGCGCTGCTGCCCGCGCTGCAAGACAAAGAAGGCGCCGTGCGAGCGCAAGCCGCCCGGGCGCTGGGCCAGTTGCGAGCGTCTTCGGTGTGGTCGGTGTTCTCCACCAGCGGCGCCGAGCGCCGCAAAATGTCCCGGAGCGCGGCGGCGACGGGGCATCACGCCGACGTGCTGACGGCGCTCACGCAAGCGCTTTCCGATGAAGACGCCGCGGTGCGACTGCAAGCCGCGGTGGCGGTGGGGCGCATCGGCGATCCGGCGGCGGTTGAACCGCTCTTGAAGGCGCTCGGCGAGGAAGACGTTTACGCCCGCTTCGCCATGATTCAAGCCCTGCGCGCGATCAACCATTGGTCGCCGGCGCTCGCCCGCGTGGAGGCCGAGGACCCGGAGCAAGCGTTGGCCGTCGTGCTGGCGGCCACCGGCGTTTATGACGAGCAGGCCGTGCGCGTATTGGTGGAAGCCAGCCAGTCGCCGCGCAAAGAGTTGGCCGCCGCGGCCATTGCGGCCTTGGCGGAAGCGCATCGCAAAGCCGACCCCTATGAGAAAGGCTGGTGGGGCACGCAGCCGGCCAAAGGCAAGCCCGCCCGCGAGAAGAAGCATTCTTGGGCGGGGACCGACACGGTGTTGACCGCCCTGAAAGCGGCGCTGGCGCACTCGGCCAACGAGGCGCGCATCGCCGCCGCCCGCGCGCAACAGCAAGTGCGCGACCCAAGCGCCATGGAAGTGGTTCGCCGCCTGGCGGCCGACGATCCGAGCGAAGGCGTGCGGGCCGAAGTCATGCGGCTTCTGGCGGAATCCAAGGACGAGGCCTCGGTCGCCACGCTGGCCGCGCTGGCCGCCGATGCTTCTCGCGGAGCGCCGCTTCGCACGCAAGCCGTGCAAACGCTGCAAGCGATTGGCTCGGCACAGGCCGTGGCGCCGCTTTCGCAACTGGTGAGCGACGACGCCACGCCCCCCGCGTTGCTGGCGGCCAGCCTGGAGGCGCTTGGTTCGCTCAAGGCGTCGTCCGCGCAAGGTCCGGTGGAAAGCCGCCTGACGCACGCCGACGCCACGGTCCGCGCCCAGGCGGCCGCGGCGCTTGGCGCGATCGTGGGCAAGGAAGCGGCGCCCCAGCTTGTGGAGCGTCTGGCCGACGAAGCGGCCGATGTGCGGACGGCGGCCCTCCGCGCGCTGGCCTCGGTAGGGGCGACCGAGGCCGTTCCGCAAATACTTCCCCTGGCGGACGATCGCGACGTGCGGCGCGAGGCGCTCTTGGCCTTGGCTGCGCTCCCCGACCCGCGAGGGCTGCCGGCGTACCTGGATGGCTTGACCGACGCCAACCCCGACGTGCGTTCGGCCAGCGGAAGGGCGGTCCACCAGATCCGCGGCGCGGTGAGCAACGACATTATCGAGTTGCACAAGCGGAACGAGCTTCGCCCCGAGACGCGCCGCGAGCTGGGCCTGTTGTTCGCCGCGCCCGCGCCGATTCGTCAATGGCAACTGATTGGCGCCTGGTCCAAGGAAGGCAACCAGCCGACGTTCGACACCGCTGGCCCGGCCGACTTGGGGCAAACCGTCACGCTGGGCGACCGGAAACTGGCTTGGCAATCGGCCGCGGCGCTGGACGAGAAAGGGCAGATCGACGCGAGTCGGCACGTCAAACCTACCTCCGAGTGCTGGGCGATGGCGTACGCCACGTATGAAGCCTCGCACGAGGGCGTCTTGAACTGGATGCTGGGAAGCGACGACCAAGTCATCCTGTGGATCAACGGCGAAAAGGTCTACGAATTCCTGGACAATCGTGGCTGGTCGCCCGACCAGGCCAAGGGAACCGTGAAGCTGCGGCCGGGCGTCAATCACATCTGGCTGCAAACCGGCAACACCGGCGGCGGCTGGCAGTACAGCCTGGCGGTGGGCGGTCCCGATCCGCAGTTCGCTTTTCTCTACGAGGACGTACCGCCGCAGCTCGACCTGGCCGCCTTTCGCAAGCAAGCCGCTGGCGGCGGCGATGCGACCCGCGGCGAACAAGCGTTCTTCGACGTGAACGGCGTGGGCTGCGTGAAATGCCACGCGGTTGGCGACAAGGGAACGTCCAAGGTCGGGCCGAACTTGCTAGGGGTCGGCGCCAAGTATCCGCGCGAGGAGTTGATTCGCTCGGTGTTGGAGCCGTCCAGCCGCATCCTCAGCGGTTACGAGTTGACCACGGTTGTGACCGACGACGGCCGGCAACTGCAAGGCATCGTGCAGGCGGAGAACGAGGAGTTCCTCGAACTGGTTGACGCCGAAGGCAAGGTGACGCGGTTGCCCCAGTCGTCGATTGACGAGGTCGTGCGCAGCAACCTTTCGGCCATGCCCAACGGGTTGGAGAAAGGCCTGACGCTGGAAGGCTTCGCCGACATTGTGTCTTACCTGGAAAGCCTCAAGCAAACGCCTGGAAAGTAGACAAAGCGCGAAGAGAAAGATTGGTCACTCGCGGAGCGCGTGACCTACCTTGGTCTAACGCGCGGCTAGCGTTTCCAGGCAGGCTTGCATGTTGGTCATGCTCTCTTGGGCGAGGCGTTCGGGGCCGGGGGTGTAGTCGAAGACTTCCACCGAGACCCAGCCTTGATAGTCGATCTCTTGCAAGGCGGCGAAAATGGGGACGAAATCCACGTCGCCCATGCCCGGCCCCAGGCGGTTGGGATCGTTGGCGTGGAAGTGTTCCAGATGGGCGGCGTTCTGGCGAATGATGTCGGCGACCGGTTGGCTTTCGGTGGACATCGCTTTCACGTCTAAGTGCAGCCGCACGCGGGGCGAAGCGATCATCTCGATCAGACGCACGCCCAGGTCGGCCGTGTTCAGGAAGTCGCCTTCCTGGGGGCCGAGCGGCTCGACAGCCAGCACCACGTCGGCATCCTCGAACGCGGGCAGCGCGCCTTGGATGCAGTCGGCGGCGAAGGTCATCGCCTCGTCGTGGCTGACGTTGGGCAACAAGTTCCGCTGCATGGGCGAGCCAAGCACCAGCACCCGGCCGCCCAGGTCGCGGCACAAGCGGGCCAGTTCCGCCAGATACGCGCTGGTGCTGGAGCGCACGCGGGCGTCGGGCGTGGTCAGATAGAAGCCCTCGGTCTGCGCCAAGAGCCAATGCAGCCCCACGGTCTCCAGCCCCGCCGTCTCGATTTGCCGCCGCAGTTCCTCACGCCGCGCGGGCGTGATGTCGCGAGCGTACTTGGCGATGGTGAAGGGGGCGATCTCGATGCCCGTGTAGCCGCACTCCCGCGCAAAGGCAAAGCCTCGGTCGAGCGGCCAGTCCTGAAACGTCTCGTTGCAAATGGCGAATTTCATATTTCGCCATTGTGCCAACAATCTCCACCCGGAACAAGCAAGGCGGAGTTTAAGTAGGAGCTGTCTTCCCGTGGGGCCGGCATCTTGCCTGCCATTCTCTAATTTTTTGGCAGGCAGGATGTCCCACGAGCTTGGCGTTTAGGAAGCCAGCGCGTTTTCGGGGGTTCCAGCGGTGTCGGCGTCGGCGTCGGTCGGATCCTCGGCGGCGGGCTTGATGTAGCCCAAGGCGCGGATCACTTCCAGGATTTCGCTGCACGTGGGGAACATGCGGCCGTTCTTGCGCTTGTATTCGTCCAGGGCGTGCATGAACTCGATCTCCTCTTGCGAGTAATCGCGTTCACAGGTCGTGGGGTCGATTTGCCGACGGCGCGGCGCCTTGCGACGCTCGACCGCTACGGGCGTATCTTGTTGCCGCCGATCTTTGCCATTCCGTCGATTGAGTTGCACCTCCGTGGCGACTTCTTTGTTCTTCGCCACTGTCGATCGTCTCCCGCTGGATAAGGTCGATTTTCGCCGGCCCGTGCGGCGGCTACAGTAACTTCCATCGGAAGTCTACCTCGCGAAACTCTACCGACCAGGCAAGAGTTGCGGTTTTGCCGATTAATGCGGACTGCGGGATCTTTACGGATTAGCGGCGCGACACGGCGGCGGATAGCGCCGATGGCGAGGGTCATGACGACGGGAAGGCGGGGTCAAAGCGGGCCTCGATGCACGCCATGAGATTGCCCAGGTGCGGCTCCGAGATTGTGTAATAGACGCGGCGGCCTTCTTTTTCGCTGGACAGAAAGCCGCACCGCTGCATGAGCCGTAAATGCTCGGAAGCCATGTGCGACGGCACGCCGCAAGCCTCGGCCAGTTCGCCCACAGTGTAGCGGCCCTGGAGCAGCATCTGCACAATCCGTAGGCGGTGGGGGTGGGCCAACGTCTTGAGGCACTCGGCCGCCTCGGTCAAAGCGTCCAGATCGGTTAACCGGGCCGGTTGGTCTTCCCGCGGTTTGTTGCTCATCGGGGGGATGGTCTCCTTCGATTCCATGGTAACAGCGCGCGGGAAACACGTCGAAGGCGGCGTCAAGAGAATTCGCCGCAAAATCCCCTATCCTTTCCCTTTGGCCGGCCCCCCAAGCGCTGGACCCGTGGGGTGAAGTCAAGATAGAGAAAATAACCACGACTGCGCCGAACAACCGAAGTCGGCCAAGAAAGACGCGCCGACGCGCCGATGCTTGAAGGAGATGCTGTAACGATTCTTCCTGTTCGCTTCCCTCCTCGACACTCCATGCACTACGCCCACCTGACCGAGGAAATTCGCCAGCACGCGCGCCGCCGCCTCGAAGGACTCGGGGCTGACCCGCACGCGGAACTGGTCGAAACCATCTTGATTCGCGACGGTTACTACTGCGGTCGCCGCTTTGCGTGCGACGGGTTCAACGCCGTCTGGTTTGTGGAAGAAAACCAAGTCAAATTCCAACACCGCGATGGGCGCGTGATGACGACCTGCTCGGTCGAAGACTTGTTGACCGAAAGCCGTCGCCGAGCGGCGTAGAGGGGAATCCCCGCGGCCAACGTCACGGAAGCGAGACGAACTCATCGCGCCCTCGTCTCGCTGCACTTCTTCTGCGCAAGCAGCCGCGATACGGCGCTGTTCCGACGATGCGCAAGAGGGTTGGACAAGCGTTGGCTTTCGTACGATATCTCCGCTACATCATTGCGGCAAGATTCTAGGGCGAGCAGAGACGTCAGACCCGGATTGCGCCGTTGCTCCGGCAAGCGTTCGCAAATTGATTGATCGTGAAGCGGGGTCTTCAACGTAGGTCACTCGCGGAGCGGTTGTGAACGTTTGGTAGGTCCCGCCTGCGGGGCGGGACCTTCCTAGAAAAAGCCACGGAGATCGCACGCAGAAAGAAGGTCTCGCCCGGCAGGCGGGACCTACTTTGGGAAAGATTCACATCTCTCCGCAAGTAACCTACATTGAGCTATCGCGTCTGCCTGGAGTACGCCTTGGGTCGCGAGGTTACTATCCGTTGGCGTGGATCATTTCCCAGAACGCGCGGCGGAGCCGGGAGAGGGTCTTGGCGCGCTTGAAGCGGCGCTTGAGAGGGAAGGAGATTTCCTGGGCCATCAGCAAGGCCAGCGAACGGCCGACAAGCCGATACTTCTGGCCTTCCCGGTACTGCTGCTCCTCGGGGGGCTTGCCTATGGGGTAGCGGGTGTCGAGGATCGGCGCCCAGCGCTGGTCGGGATTGTGGTAGGGCAGCGCAAAGGGCATCGGCTCGTGATAGGCGTTCAAAAGCATCACGAAGGTGTCGTCGAGAATCGGATTGCCGCGATCATCCACTTCGTTGATGGCGTCGCCTAAGAGCAATAGCCCCAGCACGCGCGTTTCGGAAAACGCCCAGTCCTCGGGCGTCATCTCCTGGCCGTCGGGACGGAACCAGGTGATGTCCTTCACCTCGGACCCCAGGATCGGCTGCCCCTGGAAGAATTTGCGGCGCCGGAGCGTGGGGTGCTCGTGGAACAGGTCGGTCAGCCGTTGGGTGAACTCCAGAAGGTCCCGACGGGTGTCGTCCATCTTCCAATCGACCCAGGAGATCTCGTTGTCCTGGCAGTAGGCGTTGTTGTTGCCTCGCTGGGTGCGGCCGATCTCGTCGCCGGCCGTGAGCATAGGAACGCCTTGCGATAGGATCATGGTCGCCAGGAAGTTGCGTTTTTGCCGCTCGCGCAGCTCGACCACCTTGGGGTCTTTGGTCGGTCCTTCGGCGCCGCAATTCCAACTGTTGTTGTGGGTATCGCCGTCGCGGTTGCCTTCGCCGTTGGCCTCGTTGTGTTTGTGGTTGTACGAGACCAGATCGTTCAGCGTGAAGCCGTCGTGGGCAGTAACAAAGTTAATGCTGGAGTACGGCCGCCGGCCGCTGCTCTCGTAGAGGTCGCTGCTGCCGGTCAAACGGAAGGCCATTTCGCCGGCCTGGCCAGCGTCGCCTTTCCAAAAGCGGCGCACCGTGTCGCGGTACTTGCCGTTCCATTCGGCCCATAAGACGGGGAAGTTGCCCACCTGGTAGCCGCCTTCGCCCAGGTCCCACGGCTCGGCGATCAGCTTGACTTGCGAAAGCACCGGGTCCTGGTGAATGATGTCGAAGAACGCTCCCAGCCGGTCCACGTCGTGCAGTTCCCGGGCCAGGGCGGCCGCCAGGTCGAAGCGGAAGCCATCGACGTGCATCTCCTGCACCCAGTACCGCAGGCTGTCCATGATGATCTGGAGCACGCGGGGGTGCATCATGTTGAGCGTGTTGCCGCAGCCCGTGTAGTCCATGTAGTAGCGGCGGTCATTCTGCACCAGGCGGTAATAGGCGGCGTTGTCGATGCCGCGGAAGCAGAGCGTTGGCCCCAGGTGGTTGCCCTCGGCGGTGTGGTTGTAGACCACGTCCAGAATTACTTCGATCCCGGCGGCGTGTAGCGCCTTGACCATTTGCTTGAACTCGACCACCTGCGCGCCGGCCGTGGGGTTGAAGGCGTAGCCCGCGTGCGGGGCGAAGAACCCGATCGAGTTATAGCCCCAGTAATTGCGCAGCTTGCGTTCGGCCAGGAATTGGTCGTGGACGAAGTGGTGGATGGGCATTAGCTCGACCGCCGTCACGCCTAGCGACTTGAGGTAGTCGATCACCGGCGGGCAGGCCAGCCCCAGGTAGGTGCCGCGAAGTTTATCGGGCACGCCGGGGTGGCGCATGGTGAAGCCCTTGACGTGCAATTCGTAAATGATCGTCTCGTGCCAGGGGGTGCGCGGCGGCCGATCCCCCTCCCAGTCGAACGTGGTGTCCACCACCACGCACTTGGGCATGAAGGGGGCGCTGTCGCGCTCGTCGTAAGCCAGGTCTCCCTTGGGATGGCCCAGGTTGTAACCAAAGCAGGCGTCGTCCCAGGTAATGTCGCCGGCAATCGCCTTGGCGTACGGGTCGAGCACCAGTTTGGCCGGGTTAAAGCGGTGTCCCTGGGCGGGATCGTAGGGACCATAGACGCGGAAAGCATAAAATCGTCCCGGCCGCGCATGGGGGAGGTAACAATGCCACACCTGGTCAGTGTGTTCGGTCATGCGGATGCGCAGGGCGTCGGCTTTTCCCTTGGGGCCACGAAAGAAGCACAACTCCACGGCTTCGGCATTCTCGGAAAAGAGGGCGAAGTTTACGCCCGCTCCATCCCAGGTGGCGCCCAGCGGATATGGCTTGCCGGGCCAGACTTTCATCGGAAAGTTTTTTCCTTTCACCAAATAGGGGTAGATGGCAGCCAATGAATTTCCTACCATATCGTTTTACTCAGGCGCCTATGACTTTCCCAGGCGGGGCAGACCCACCTTACGATCGTCGGCGGCCTATCTTAAGCCCATGAGCTTATTCCGGGATTTCCCCCTCGCGAATCCTTGGCCCCTAGCTTTCATATCCCCTTAATTGCACCTTAATCGTTAAGGTGTAAATACTTACGGCGTTGAGACGCCCTTTTGTTCCCGAGAGGATGCAGTGCAAGGAAAGTTTCTCTATTTTGACAAGGCCCAAGACCGTGACCTGGAAAGCCGGATCCGTCGCTTTTTAGAAGGTTTGCACCGTCGCAGCTTGATGGAGTTGGAAATCGAGGCCGAAAACGGCGAAATCCGGGTGAGCGGCCAGTTGGGCACGTTCTACGAGAAGCAGCTTGTGCTTGCCGGTTGCCGGCGGGTGGCGGGCGTGGTCAAAATCCACGAAGCAATTGACGTGGCCACTCCCGCGGCGATGGCCAAGTAGGGTATTTCGCTCGGGTTTCCCGAGTCGGTAGTTCTCAATTTCGCGGCGGTCATCCGACGATGGTCGTAGATGCGCCGCTGGCCGTAAGCGATATCGCGAGCGGTTTCGCGGAAACCACGGCGGCCAGACGCCGCCGCTACGGCTTGGAATCACGCGCCCGCTCGTTCCGACCGGGCCGCGCTAGCAGCATCAGGCCAACCCCGATGGCAACGCCAATTCCCGCCGCGGCCAACCACGTGGGCGGCATGTGGGCTTGTTCTTGGAGTCCCCAACCGCGGGCGGCCAGTTCTTCGCGGTAATAGCCCACCAGCAGCAGCAACCCGTTGTGGCAGGCGTGCAGCGCCATGCCGGGTAGTACACTCCCGGTGCGCCAGCGAACCCACCCCAGCGCGACGCCAAGAAACGTGCTCGGCAGCATGCGTTCCACCGCCAGCACGCTGGAAAATACGTGGAAGGCGCCAAACAACAACGCCGTGACGAGGATCGTCCAAGCGGCGGTGGTGTTGTTACGCACGGCCCCAAACAAGTAGCCGCGAAAGAAGAACTCCTCCCAGACCGCCGGCGCGACCGCCAGGGCCGCCAACAGCAACCAGGGAGAGACCTGGGGAAGTTGCTCCATCAGTCGCAAGGCGGGCTGGAGCGCCTCGTCGCTCATCGAAAACAACCCCAGCCATTGGCTCGCCAGCACAATCTCATGCGCAAAGGGCCATAACGACAAGCCCAGCGCCACCGCGCCCAAGAAACTCAGGGCGGGAGCCGCATTGAGAGCGAAGCCGCCGCGCACCGACACCCGTCCCAGGTACGCCGCCAGGAGTGGGATCCCCCCAAAGAGCACGGCGGTGACCACGCCCATTCCCAGCAACCGCACCGGAAGCGGCGCTTCGCGAAACTGCGCTAATCCGCCTGCCAGCAGCACATACGCCGGAAGCAGCGCCGCCAGGCACGCCAGTGCATGCGAGAGCGGCGCCGCGGAGCGCGCCTGCCGGGGACGCTGGAACAGGCTGGACCAGCCTTCCTCGGCGCCGAACAGCAGCGCGTCGGCGCCAAAGATTTTCGCGGCGATGGTGAGCGCGACTAGCGCATAGAGGGCCGTCGAGCAAACGGCCACGATCAGCCAGAGCGGCTCAACGCCCCCTTGGAACAAGTCCCGCGCCACCAGCACGATGTTTACCAGCGGCGCCGCCGCCAGAAAGCCGTTCAGCTCCAAACCCGGCGTGAACGCCAAAAAGCCCGGCGCCAGCGAAATCAACGTCAGCGGAATCAAATACGCTTGCGCTTCCTTAAAACTGCGGGCAAAGCTGGTGACCGTCAACAGCACCGCCGAAAAGAACGCGGCAAAGAGAATCATCAGCGCAAACACCTGCGCCACCACGCCCAGCCGCAAGCCGCCTTCACCAAACAAGTACTCGCCCAGGCCGCCGGCCACAATGGTGATCGTCATCGCCAGAAAGTTCACCAGCGCGGTCAGCAGGGCGACGGTCATCACGGCCACGTATTTGGCCAAGAGCAGTCCCATGCGTGGCACCGGAGCGGCGATGAGTGTTTCCAACGTGCCGCGTTCCCGCTCGCCTGCGGTCAGATCGATGGCCGGGTAGACCGCCCCAGTGACGGTCATCAGGATCAAGATGAGCGGCGCCAGCGTGGCCAGCGAAAAACCCGAAACGTCTTCGCCCACCACGGGGTGGCGCGCCATCTCGGCCGCGTGAATCCGGTCGATTCCCAACCGGCCCAAACGCTCGCGCAGGCGGTACTCGTTGACCGCCCGCAGCCGCTCCTCGACATGCGCCAGGGCCGCCTCGCTGCCGGGCGAGTTGGCGCGGTAGATCAACTGGCAATTGATCGGCGGGAGCGCGCGGGGATCGTGGCGCGCGGGCGGCGTTTCGATGCGGATCGCCAAGTCCAGGTTCAAGTCGCGCACCGACTGCTCCAGCCGCGAGCCGGCCGAAAACACCAGCGTCGGTTCCTCCCGATCTTTCGCGAGCGCCGCGGCTGGCGTGTCGGAGTCGTTCCGCGGACCGTTTTGGGCGGCGTCCAAGATGCGGTCGCCCAAGACCAGGTATTCGTGCAACAAGTTCGCCTTCTCTTCGGACTCCAGCCCCAGGTGGTAGGCGGCCGCTCCGACGCCTTCAGCGCTGGACAGAAGAAACTTCTGGAAGGCAATATTCAGCAACGGATAGACTAGCAGCGGCATCAGCACCAGGGTAAAGATGGTGCGCCGGTCGCGCAAGGTTTCGCGCAGCTCCTTGCGCGCTAACCGCGCCAATCGCCCCCACGAAGCCGGCGCGAGAAGTGAAGGAGAGGACGGAGAGTTCATGAAGCGCCGGGACGAGAGTTACAGCGGCGCCACGCCGCCGCTTCCCCCACATTGTCGGCGCCGCCCCCCAAGGCGTCAATTCCCGGCTTCAATCCTGCCGCAAAGAGGGCCACGGATGAACACGGATAAGAAAACAGGGTGAAACCTTGCTGGAGTTGATTCTTTTTTCCTCCGCATCATCCGTGTTCATCCGTAGCTCATTCTTCAGTTTTGGGAAGATCGTGGCGGATGCGGGTAAGTCGGAACCCGCCTTCGACGCGCAGCAGCGTGTCCCACCACAGGCCGCCGTCAAACAGATACCGGATCTGTACGCCGCGCACCTGGTTGTGTAGCAACAAATCGCGGGCCTGTTCGAGCGTTTGGCGCTGCTCGCCGCCTACACGACGGCAGGACCCGTGCTTGCACCCGACTTCGATCACCTGGGCGCACTGGGCGATATCGGCAAAAAGCTGCTCGACCGTCGCTACGTCAAGCACCGCCTGATGAAGTTCGGGTAAAAGGACATGAGAGGTAGGTTGTGTCATGGCGCAGCGGGAAAGGCAAGGTCCGGGCGTTGGTCCAGTTCGGCCGATGGGGCATGGCATTGGGTGCAGCTTTGCCGCCACGGGTGCGTGGTGCGAATCGCGTTGCTCCCGGCGGGGCCGTGGCAACTCATGCAGTCGGTGCGCATCCAGGTCGTGTGCGGAATGGCGGGCGGAGCGCCGGGCCAGGCGCGCTCGCCCCGCGCAGCCGGCGCCAGCGCGACAAACTCGTTCGCTCCCAAATGGTTAGGCAGCGTCTCACCCAGCGCCCCGCCTCCCGGCGTTCCTTCCACGTGGCATTGCGTGCAGTTGCTCAGAGGCTCGTGGCACATCTTGGGCGCGGTCGCGTCGCCAATCTTGGCGCCGGGGCCGTGGCAGGTGAGGCAGCTTTCGTTGCCAATTTGCGTGATCGGGTGGGGCACCGTGGGAGGCGCTCCCTCGAAGGCGCGCCGCCCCGCTCGCGCGGCCAGAACGCGCTCGACCGCGTCGTCGTCGGCGGGAGGCTGCTGGTCCTCGGGAGAGCGTGGTTGCGGCGGCGCGAGCGACTCCAGCGAGGGCCGAAAGTGGCGGTTGGGGCCAAGATTGGTGGACCGCAACTCGGTATAACTTGCCGCCGCCAGCGGCCGCTCCGCCGACGCATTGGCCGCGGGCGGCGAGTGGTACACGCGCGGTTTTGTCAGACGCGGCGAACTGTCTCTCGCGGGCGTCTGGCGCAGCCCCGAAAAGTAACCTGTAATCGCGGCCGCAAACACAATCGCCAGCAGCACCTTAAAGCCCTGGCTGTAGGCGGTCCCCGGCTGTGAAGTCATGGCATGGTTCCTAAACTCTCATCCACCCCGCGCTACGATCAACACAAATATCTTTCGTCCCTTCTTCGCCCTTCGACTTTCCCCCTTCGACGCGCTCCCCCTTGGGCGGCGGTTCAACGGGTTAGTCAGGTGCGATTGACGGCGACCGCGGCGATCTTGCGGACCGCGGCCGCGCACTTCTTGTAATCGGGTTCCTTGGAGTGGGGATCGATGGCGCCTAGCGTCAGGTCGTTAATCAGTAGCCGTTCGTCAAAGAACGGCACGAACAAGGTTCCCTGGGGCGGTCGGCCGCGGCCGTCGATCCACACCGGCAGGTCGATCTTGCCGCGGCGGGTCATCACGCGCACCGTCTCGCCGTTGGCGAGCGCCAGCCGCTGGGCGTCTTCGCGGTGCATCTCGACGTACGCCTGCGGCATGGCTCGCTTCAAGGGCGGCGTGCGCATGGTCATCGTGCCCGTGTGCCAATGTTCCAACACCCGGCCCGTGCCCAGCCAGAAGGGATACTCGGCGTCGGGCGATTCTTCGGGCGGCTCCCACGGACAGAACCAGATGAGCGCCCGGTTGTCTTCGGTGACCGAGTGATAGAACTTGACTCCCTCGTCTTCCGTCACGAACGGGTCATACGGCGCCACAAAGCGGAACCGCGTTTCCTCCCACACGCCCGGCGCCTTTTCAACCACCGGCCACCGCAGACCGCGGGCCTTGGCTAACTCGTCGTAGGGCGCCACGTTCTTGTGCTTGAGGTGCGTAAAGGGGCGATACTCTTCGTACAGCGCCCGGTCCACGTTCATGTCGTAGTAGTGCTCCCACTCCCAGACCGGGACTTCCTTGCCGTCGTCGTCGGCCATGTGGAACAGGAACTGGCCGTCTTTGTCCTTCAGGCCGGGATGGCCGCGGTCATGCAGACGGCGGGCCAAGGCGATGGTGGCCCAGCAATCGTCGCGGGCCTCGCCCGGCGGCTCAACCATCTTGAACCACTGCTGGGTGCGACGCTCCGAGTTGCCGAAAATCCCGTTCTTCTCGACCCACAGCGCCGCGGGCAGCACCAGGTCGGCCAGTTCGGTGGTGGCGGTGGGGTACACCTCGGACACAATCAGGAACTTGTCTTCCAGTCCTTGCTTGGCCTTGAAGATCCGATGCAGGTCGGGCAGCGATTGGCCGGGGTTGGTCACTTGGACCCACATCGTGGAGATGTCGCCGCCTTGGTCGGTGGGCGTGCAGAATTTTTCCCACAGCAATACGGTGTGATAGCCCGGCTCGGCCTTGATCCGGCCCGGCGGCACGTTCCACATTGTCTCGCACTCGCGGCGATGCTCCTCTTTGGCGATCAACCGCCCGCCAGGCAATGCGTGGCAGAGCGTGCCGACCTCGCGGGCCGTGCCGCAGGCCGAAGGCTGGCCGGTCAGGCTCGTGGGCGCGTCGCCCGGTTTGCCAAAGTGTCCCGAGAGCAAATGGATTCCATGCACCAGCCGGTTAATCGCCGTGCCGCGGCTGTGCTGGTTCATGCCCATGCACCACAGACTGGTGATTCGCAGATCGCGTCGGCCGAACAAGTCGCCCAGCAAGCGAATCTTCTCGGCGGGAACGCCGGAGATTTCCTCTACGTACTCGGGCGTGTACTGCGCGACCTGGGCCTTGTACTGCTCGAAGTCGATCGGTTGGCCGTTGAGCGTCACCGGGTCGGCGTCGGCCCGGAAGTTACAAAACTTCTCGACGAAATCCTTGTCGTAAGTTCCGTTCTTGATCAACAGATGCGCAATGCCGTTGGCGATGGCCAGGTCGGAGTGCGGCTGCATCTCCAGGTAGTGCTGGCAGTAGGGCGTGGTGCGCGTGCGGCGCGTGCCAATGTCGATCAGCGTGATTTCCTCGCCCCGGCTGCGGCGGTCGATCACGCGGGAGAACAACACCGGGTGCATCTCGGCCGGGTTGTTGCCCCACAGGATCAGCACGTTGCATTGGTCCAGGTCGTCATAACAGCCAGCCGGTTCGTCGACGCCGTAGGTCGAAAGGAACCCCGTCACCGCCGACGCCATGCACAACCGGGCGTTCGGCTCCAGGTGATTGTTCGACAGGCCGGCCCGCATCAACTTCTGCGCGGCGTAGCCTTCGGGAATAGTCCACTGCCCCGATCCGTACATGGCGAAGCCTTGCGGGTTGGCCATGACCCGGTCGGCCATAATGTCTAGCGCTTCGTCCCAGGAGATCGGCTCCAGCTTGCCGTTCTTGCGCAAGAGCGGCTGCGTGAGACGGTCCTGCCCGTAAAGGATCATCCCCACGTGGTAGCCCTTGACGCACAGCAGACCCTTGTTCACCTCGGCCGCCTGATCGCCGGCAATGGCCACTACGCGGCCATCGCGCACGCCCACCCGCACGTGGCAGCCGGTGCCGCAAAAGCGACAGGGGGCCTTGTTCCAGACCACGTCGGACGCCGCCGTGCCGCCAGATTGTGGCGCGGCGCCGGCGGCGCCGCCCGCCTGGGACCGCGCCAGCGCCGTAGCGGCGGCCATGGCCGAGAGTTTAAGGAAGTTACGACGATCGAAGTTTTCGGTAGACATTGGTAGGAAGGGTCACGCGACGGTGGAACAGTGTGATGCACTCGCGGAGCGAGTGCACCGCACTAGGAGTTGTCAAATCCCACAAAGGCCACATGGATCGCGCCGACGCCGGGCAGCGCCGCGAGCCACTCGTGCGCTTGCCGGGCGGACTCGTCGTCCGGCGTTTCCAGCACCACGGGCAGACGGTCGCCCAGCGGCGGACCACACACAAAACGATCATCGGTTTCCAGGCGCCGTAACACTTCGGCGCCCGTTTGCACGGGATCGTGCAGCGTCAGGACCAGTCCGCTAATGGGCATTGGGGTCGCGCTCCGAAAATCCGGTGGACGCACTTGGCCCACCCTCAAATGAAATATACCACTTCCTCAAACAAATTCTAGATATGAATATCTTCTATTCTTGTATTTTCAGGCGTAGGACGATATGTTTAAAGAAGTGATAGCCGGTCTGCCTTCTGGGAGCAAGCGAGTCTCGTGTCCTCCTTCATTCGTAAGTCGTTATCCGCCGCGGGCTTGCTGATTGCCGCCGGGCTTACTGCCTGGGGCGTCTCGGCTGCGGTGCTCAGTCGTGAAACGCAGACCGAGGCTGCGGCGACGGGTGGGGCGGCGGGACAACCCGAAAAACAGGAAGCAGACCAACGATCCGAATTGCGGTTTCCCGTAACGATCCACTGCCCCGCTGGACCGCCGCGCGTCGATAGCGGCGCTCGCGACCTGCACGGGCAGGTTGTGACCATCGCTTGCTCCACGTGTCACACCACCCGCGAGCCGAACCCGCGAAACCGCGTCACGGCCGACCTGGACCAGTTTCACCAAGGTTTGCACGCGGCGCACGGCGGGTTGTCGTGCCTTGCGTGCCATAACCCCGACGATTATGACTCGCTTCGTCTGGCCGATGGGACGCGGTTGGAATATGGCGACGTGATGAACCTGTGCGCCCAATGCCACGGCCCACAAGCCCGCGACTACCACCGCGGCGCCCACGGCGGGATGACCGGCTACTGGGATTTGTCGCGCGGGCCGCGACAACGCAACAGCTGCATCGACTGCCACGATCCCCATGCCCCCGCGTATCCGCGGGTGGCGCCGGTCTTTCCGCCTCGCGATGGCGTCCCGCCCAAGGCAGAAGGACACCACGGAGACACAGCGGAAGAGAGCGATAAATGAGGAATCGCATCGCGGGAGATGGTAACCATCAGAACTTGAACAAAACGTGCGTAGTCAACCTATAGCCGTCGACGCGGACGCCGCTTTATTCCGGCGATCGCTCTCCCGGCGCCTCGGTATCTTCGTGGTGTGTTGTTCCCGTTTAGGGAAAGACTGGACCCCATGACCGACTCTAAGACTCAACTCCCGGTGATCGGTAACATTTGCTCACGGCGGACGGCGCTCAAGGCGCTGGGGGCCACGCTAGGCGCGGCGGCGTTTGCGCGGGCGCTGGCGCCGCTGACCGAGTGGACCGCCGACCTCTCGGCGGAAGAGTTCCTGCAAAAGCACTACAAGGAGCTATCGCCCGACGAACTGCGAACCGTGCTGGCGCGGCTGGAGCAGGAAACCGAAGAAGACTATGGCGCCGAGGTGACCATTGCCGACCACCGCCCCATGCCGGGCGTCAAGTTCGGCTACGCGCTGAATCTGTCGATCTGTATTGGCTGCCGCAAGTGCGCCGAGGCGTGCCACTACGAGAACAACCACGATCGGCCTTCGCACAACTCCTACATTCGCGTGCTGGAGATGGAGAAAGGCTCCATCGACTTGGAGAAGGGGACCGCCCATTACGATCATCCCGTGCCCCATCCCGACAAGTTCTACATGCCGGTCCAATGCCAGCAGTGCGACAACCCGCCGTGCGTCCACGTGTGCCCGGTCGAGGCGACCTGGAAAGAAGAAGACGGGATCGTGGTGGTCGATTACAACTGGTGCATCGGCTGCCGCTACTGCGAAGCGGCGTGCCCTTACCATGCGCGGCGGTTCAACTGGGAGAAGCCGCAAGTTCCCGCCGCGGAAATCAATCCCGACCAAAGCTACCTTTCCAACCGCATCCGGCCGCAGGGCGTGATGGAGAAATGCACGTTCTGCCTGCACCGCACGCGCGAAGGCCGGATGCCGGCTTGCCTGGAGGCCTGTCCCACGGGCGCGCGGGTGTTTGGCAACTTGCTCGATCCCGACTCCGAGATTCGTTGGGTGCTGGAGAACAAGCGCGTGCTGGTGTTGAAGGAAGAATTAGGAACTCGCCCCTCGTTCTTTTACTTTTTTGACGTGTAGGGTAGCGCACTCGCGGTGCGAGTGCACCACATTGGGGAGACCCTGACTTCCGGCAAGTTTGATGACGATGACCACAACCACGACTAGTGCCGAATCTCCTCCCGTCGCCGCAACTCCGCGCCCGCAGCACTGGGTTAGCTACCCGCGCTTCTTGTGGCGGTCGATCGTACTGGCCACCGATGGCTCGTTCCTGTTCTATACGTGGATGACGCTGCTGACGGCGGTGGCCCTGGTGGGCGCCAACGCCTGGGCGCACCAGGTGGTCGAGGGGATGGCGCTCACGCATATGAGCGACCATGTCTCGTGGGGGTTGTACATCGCCAACTTCACCTTCGCCGTGGGGTTGGCGGCGGGGGGCGTGATGATGGTCATTCCCGCCTACCTGTACCACGACGAAGACATGCACAAGGTGGTGATCGTGGGCGAGCTGCTGGCGATCGCCGCCATTGTGATGTGCCTGATGTTCGTGGTGGCCGACCTGGGCCGGCCCGACCGCTTCTGGCATCTTTTGCCGGGAGTGGGGCGGTTCAACTGGCCGGTGTCGATGCTCACCTGGGACGTGATCGTGTTGAACGGCTACTTGCTATTGAACCTGCACATTTGCGGTTACTTGCTGTATACGCGGTTCCTGGGCCGCAAGCCCAATGCCCGGTGGTACGTGCCGTTTGTGTTCCTTTCGATTTTTTGGGCGATCAGCATTCACACCGTCACGGCGTTTTTGTATTGCGGGCTGGGCGGGCGGCCGTTCTGGAACTCGGCCTTGCTGGCGCCGCGGTTCTTGGCGTCGGCGTTTGTGTCGGGGCCGGCGTTCATCATCGTCACGTTGTTGGCCATTCGGCGGCTCACGGCGTTTGAAATTTCCAGCGGACCCATTCGCACGTTGGTGGCGATCGTACGGGTCACCATCCTGGTGAACCTGCTGATGCTTGGCTCAGAGTTGTTCACAGCGTTCTACACGGGCGGGACGCACGCCACGTCGGCCGAGTACCTGTTTTTTGGCCTGCACGGTGCCGATGGGCTTGTGCCCTGGACGTGGACTTCGATTATCTTCAATGTGGCGGCGGCGGCCGGCTTCCTGCACCCGCGGGTAAGCCGCAACACGCCGCTGCTGGTCGCCTCGTGCGCGTTGGCGTTCTTGGGAATTTGGATCGAGAAGGGAATGGGATTGATCGTGCCGGGTTTTATTCCCAGCACGCTGCATGAACTCGTCGAGTACAGTCCGAGTCTCGTTGAATGGAAAATCACCGCGGGCGTGTGGGCCTTCGGGATGCTGGTCTTCACCGCGGCCCTGAAGGTCGCCTTGCCGGTTCTCACCGGCGAAGCCCGTGACCGCATGTTCCGCCATGCACCGACGGAAAACGCCTGAAGTGGCGCGGCGGCGGTCACAAACCCCAGAATTAGATGAGGAGCGGAGGGTCCGGTCCCGCCTTTGGCCGTGGTCATATCATGCGGCAGGATACGACATACATTTTACCAATGAGAGTTTAATGATTTCACAAACTTTGGAATATGCTTTGCGCGCCGTGGTGTCATTGGCGCACAATCATGGGCAGGCGCGCACCTCGGAGCAACTCGCCAAAGATACGCAAGTGCCCGCCATGTACCTTTCCAAGATCATGCAAGGACTGGTGCGGGCAGGTTTAATCAATTCCCAGCGCGGGCCAGGCGGTGGGTTTACCCTGGTGCGCAACCCGGAGGAGATTACCATCTGGGACGTGGTCCAAGCGGTCGATCCGTTCCCGCGGATCCGTGAATGTCCGCTCAAGCTCTCGACGCACGGGACGAACCTCTGCCCGCTGCATCGTAAATTGGACGATGCGATGGCGACGGTCGAAGTCGCCTTCCGTTCGACGCCGCTCGCGGAGTTGTCTGCCGCCAAGCACGGCGTCAAACCGCTGTGCGAGTTGCCCGGCGAAGGATAAATCATTTTGGAGTGCGGCGATTCAACGCCGATTTCCTTCTTCTCTTTCGCCTTCCTCAGGCATTCGCTCCGCGCGGCGAACGCCGGCAAAAAACAAACAAGAAAGCGGCGCTGAATCGCCGCACTCCAAAGTGCGCCGGTTCATGTTACGGACTCTTCTCCGGCAGCGTTTCCAGTAAGGCCAGGGTCGCCCAACTGCTGGCGGCGGTGGAAATGAACTGGTCCTTGCCGTGCGGAAAGCCGCTCTCGAAGTAGGTCTGGAACGGATCGCTGCGACTGGTCACGCGCCACGAGCCGTCGTCAAGTTGCGTATCGAGCAGGTAACGCACGCCACGTTCATACGCCGCCTCCCTCGTCGAAACCCTGCCCGCCTGCACGAGCGCCGCGAGCACCGTGCCGGTGGCGTAGGAGTCGCTTTCCAGCATGGCGGTTTGGGACCAGCCGCCATCGTCGCGCTGGGCCGCCAAGAGCGAGTCGGCCGCTTGCCGGATCGTCGCTTCGTCCGCTTCCAAGAGACGCAGCGCGCGCAGGCGGAAGACGCGATCTTCGGTGTCTTCGCCCGGCGTCTCCAACAGCCACGCGCGGGCCTTGTCTTGCCGGGCGGCGATGCGTTCTTGTTGCTCGTCGGTCCCAAAGGTCTTGAGTCCGCGGAGGGCGAGAAACGTGGTGGTGAAGTGGCTGGCCTCGCTCGGCGGCCGACGGCTACTACGCCGCCAGTAGCTCTCGTCCTGGGGGAACGACACCAGGTACTCGGCCACGGCGGCGGTCGTCTCGTCGGCTTTCCAGCCGCCCGCGTCGAGGGTCCACAGCGCATAGCCAGCGGTGTCGGCCTTGCCGCCCTGCCCGCGACCATCCAAGTACCGCTCTCGGCCGTTCTCCAAGTGCTTGACGGTGAGCGCCACCGCCGCTTGCAAGTTTTCCTCATCAATCGAGAACCCTCGCCGCCGCGCCGCGACGAGCATCAACGTCGGCAACGCCTGATGGTGACACGAAAAGCACTCCCTCTGGTTGCGGTACTCCCGCGTGCTCTTCTCCAAAAGCGCCATCGATTTTTCCACCGCCGCCCGCACCGCCTCCGGCGCAGGCGCCGCCTCTTCGGCTCCCGCCGCCGACCACGCCAGCAGACCGATTGCCAGAACCGCCGCGAATGAACGAACTGCCGCAATCATCGCACCCCTCCAAAAACGAGAGCCAGCCGCCTCATTGAACCGCCTCCCGCGCCCCGACGCAAGCAATTGCCCGCGTCGGATGCGCCAATCACGACTTTCTTGCCCAATTGCGCGCCGCTCGTCACAATGCGCTGTAGCGAGGTTTAGCCCGCGACTTGGGCTAGCATCTTGTCGGCTGTCTCTTCGGGTGGATTCTCAAGCGCGAAAGGAACGAGGCGATGTTGCGGTCGAACTACGCGCCGGCGCTGTGGCTGGCATTAAGTGGTTTATGGATGACGTTCTCCTACACCGAAGTTCGCGCCGACGAACAAGACGCCGCGCCGGCCAAACCCGCCGCTGTGGAAAACGCCGCAACGCCAGAGGAACGAATTCGCAAAGCGCTGGACGAAACAGTTTCTTTGACGTTTGCCGAAACGCCGCTCCGCGACGTGGCGGCGCAGTTACGGCAGCGCACGCAAACCAACGTGCTGATTGACCGCAAGGCGCTGGACGACGTGGGGGTGAGCGACGACCTGCCGCTGTCGGGCGAGTTCCAGACTATTTCGTTGCGGTCGGCCTTGAACCTTCTGTTGCGCTCCGTCGATCTGGCCTGGAATGTAGCCGACGGGGCCCTGGTGATCACCACGCCCGAAGCGGCCGAAGCGCGGCTGATGATGCGGGTTTATCCGGTGGGCGAACTGACCACAGGTCCCCAGGCCGGGCCGGGGCAGGAAGCAATGGATTCCCTGATCTCGGTGATTACCTTGATGATTTGGCCCGAAAGCTGGGACGAAGTGGGCGGCCCCGCATCGATTGAGCGTTACGGCGAAATGCTGTTCATCAGCCAAGTCGAAGCGGCGCATCAAGAAATCGCGGCCCTGCTGAACGCCCTTCGCGAAGCCAAGAAGCCTGCGCGGGCGAATGAGGCTCCCAAGCAGGCCGCCATTCACATGACCAGCGCCAACGTCGCCTTGGCCCGGGCGCTGCAAAAGCCGATTTCGTGGGACTTTGACGAAACGCCCCTGACCGAGGTGGCGGCGCAAGTGCAGGAACTCGTGGGCGTGCCGACCCAGATTGATCGCCGGGCATTGGACGACGTGGGCGCGCCTACCGATCTTCCGATCACCTTGACGGTCCACGACATGCCCGCGGCGCAAGCGCTACGTCATGCCCTGGGGCAGGTCGATCTGACTTGGGTCGTTACCGACGAAGTGCTGCTCATTACCACCCCCGACGAGGCGCAACAGCGGCTGGAAATTCGGGTTTACCCGGTTTCGGATTTGCCTGCCCCGCCCCAGATGTTCGATGTGTCGAGCAGCGGCCTGTTCGACGCCTCGTCCAACGGGTTAGCACAAGCCATCAGCTACACTGTCGAGCCGGACACCTGGAGCGAGGTGGGCGGCGCAGGCGCCATTGCCGAACTGCCCGCCGCGGGCGTGCTGGTCGTGGCGCACACTCCAGCCATTCACGAGAAGATCGAAGCGTTGCTTGCGCAGCTTCGGGAACGTCTGCCCGACACGCCGCAGGCCGGCAAGCAAGAAGACCCCGAAGCGCTGCAGCTTGTTGTTTATCACTTGCCGGTGGCGCAGCCATCGTCCGCAGCGGAGCCGGCCAGACTGGGGGAGGGCGCTGCTGGCCCAAGCGGGCCAGGCGGGCTCTTTCAGCAGTTCGGCGGCATGGGCGGAGGGGTTGGCGTTGGGATTGCTTTCGCGCCCATTCCCGGAAACGACCTGGTCGAGATTATCACCACGCTGGTCGAGCCCGAGAGCTGGGGCCGCGAAGACGTTTACATCAAGGCTGTCCCGGCCCGGTTGATTGTCCGCCACACCGCCGCGACGCATCGCCAGATTGAGAAGCTGCTGGTGCAATTGGGCCTTGTCTCCCCATACCGCGGCGGCTTTGGCGGCTCGACCGTGCCCGTGGTGGGGGAACGCTCCTTCCCGCTCCGCCTGGAGCGGCGCTGATGAGGTCTTCCTTTGCGGCCCAGCGTTGGGCTTTTTCGGTTGTGTTTCCGCGGGCTTCCGTCTGTGTCTACAAGCCGCAAGTGAGCGAGAAGGGGACTGGGGAAGCGCCACCAAGCGCCACAGCGAGGGTTCTGGCGGGATGCGGCGTCGGAACGCATTACTTGAGCATGTTCCGCAGTCCGCGATATCCCTGGCGCTGGGCTTCGCTGGCGGCGTCGCCGAAGCGCCACCGGGAACGTACCTGCCGCAGCCGGTTGATGATTCGCTGCGAGAGCCGCAAGCGGCGGCCGTCCAGCACAAGTCCCGTAATTTCCGGTTGTTGCTCGGCCCGTTGCAGTCGCCAGCCTTTGCGGTCCTGGATAGAGTAGCCGAAGCGCCGCAAGCATTCCTCTGCCTGAATGCGGAACGCCAGCGGCTCGGATTCGACGCCCCAAGAGAATGCCAGATCATCGCAATAGCGCGAATACCATGCTCCGTGCCGCACGGCCAACTCGGTCAACTGCACGTCGAGCGGCCAATTCACCAGGTTGCTGAGCGCCGGGCTAGTGGGAGCGCCTTGGGGCAAGCCGCCATGATAAACGCACAGCCGCATGAGCGACTCCAGCGCCGCGCCTTGCCAGCCTTGCTCGCGGAACCACCCGCGCACCCGGCGGGCGGCGGTCGCGGGAAAGAAGTCGGCCAGATCGACCGTCAGCACAAGGGCTTGCCCCAAGTGGCGCCGGGCGTGTACCGCGATTGACGCTCCCGGCCGAAACGCCGTCGCCGCGTCATGCACCGGAAACCTCGCCAGGTAGCGACGCAGCAAACGCCGCTGGAGCAGCTTCAAACGGCCCGAGGGCGCCACAATCGCCCGCCGCCCGCCCCCGCGCTTGCGCACCGTGAACGGTCGGTAACTCAGCCGTGGATCGGTGGGAATAGCCCGCGCTTCCTCGAATGAAAGCTCCAGCAGCCGCGCTAATTCTTGAATCTGCGGATCGCTACACGAAGCGCCAGTTACGGCCGCCAGCGCGCGACCGAGCCAATCGCTCATGCTTCACCAGCGGGCGGCGCGGGGGACGAAGGCGCGAGGTCAGCTTGCCCATTCGCTTCGCGCGAGAGCAGCCGGTCCAGGCCGGGAATCACAATCACGTTGCCCGACTTCGACGCCAGGCTGGCAAGCACCTCCAATTCCTGCATGCGGACCAGGTGTGGGTTCTCGCGCAGCAGGCGGGCGGTATTGGCCTTGGCCCGCGCGGCGGCCAGTTCATGCCGGGCAGCCACCAGGCTGGCGCGGCCTTTTAACTCGGCTTCGACCTCTTGCAGGAAAACGGCCCTCACCGGGCCGGGAAGCACAATGTCTTTCACTCCCACGCGCAAAAGTTCGATGCCGTACTTGCTGGCCCGCTTGGCTACCTCGGCTTGAATGCCGGTGGAAAGCGCGTCACGGTTTTGCAGGAGCGCTTCCAAGGTGTGCCCAGTCACCGTTTCCCGCAGCGTCAGTTGCAAATCCTGGTAAAGCTGCGAAATGTAGTTCTCGACCTTATGCCGCGCCGCTGCGGGATCGGTCACGCGGTACTGCGCCACCAGCGACACCCGCACGCCGATTTTGTCGCTGGTCAGGATCTCCTGCCCGTCAACGGTCTGGCTGGTCTCGCGGATATCGACCACTTCGATGTGCCGGGTCTGCCAGGGCCAGACCCGATACCGGCCCGGCTCCAGCAGTTCGACGAACCGGCCCTTGTGGTAGAGCAACCCTCGCTGGAACTCGCGCACGATCCACGTCGGCATGGCAGCCTCGCTGGGGAAGGATGGTCGAAGAGTCGAAGGCCGAAAAAAACTCGCTTATGGAGTGCGCCGCTTTCATCTTGCTGCTGTCCGACGTTTGACCGTGGTCCACGCAAACGACGAAAGCGGAAATGAATTTCCGCACTCCCAAGAGGGCGATCCCTCACCGCGTTCGTCTTCCGGCCTTCGACCTTCTTCGGGCTTATCCATACATCGCCACGTTGAGCGATGATTGCCTGCGGTCCAAGGAGACAAGCGCGACTCCGCGCAGCGTGGCGCGGGAGTCGTCCGAATGCGCGGGAACATGGGAGTGCGGTTGATGACGCACGGCGGCCGCTGGTTGTGCCTGCGGTGTTTGTGCGTCAGGTATCTCCGCGCTCGCAAGACGTGCCCGCACAACGAGCCGCGGCTCGCGCTCGGAATCGTCCCCTTGGCGATGTAGGGCGGGCGTCAGCACCGCCCTACATGAATGGGGGTCTAACGGCGGTACGCTCCACCCAAACCAGGCGAGCGCCGCTCTGACACTGCGGCCAGTATACGCCGCTCCGCACTAAGACAGAATCCCCACCTGGAGCAGCGAACCTGGCCCGCCCGCTATCCGGCAACCGGCCGCGTCGCGGCGTCGTTCCGACCGGCGGCCAGCAGCGCCCCGCCCACAAGCGACAGGAGCGCGCCCGAGCCGAGGAACGCCAGATCCCAGATCAGATGGTTCTCGGTTTCGGTCACATGATGTAGATGCAGGACGTGATGGTCGAGAATGCCTTCGACCAGGTTGAAAATCCCCCACCCCAGCGCAATGGCGCCGAGCAACGTCCGGGTCGAGAGCGGCGTCTCGCGGCGCTGCACCGCGCGCCACAGCAGCGCCAGCCCCAGCGCGGTCATCAGCCAGGTGAATGTATGAAAGACCCCATCCCAGAACATGTTGATTTCCAGTCCCACCACCGTGTCTCGGGGGACTTTGGCCGAGAGCATGTTGTGGGCTTGCAGCAATTGATGGAACAGAATTCCATCCACAAAGCCGCCCATCCCGATGCCCAGCGCCATCCCGGCCGAGATCAATGGTCGACGGTTTCGTTCGTCAGTCATCGGTGACGCCTTTCGAGAGAAGCGCGCCGCGCGCGGGCTCCTTGCCACGGCAGGCCGAAGTGAACTGCCACGAGCAAGGCCAACAAAATCGGAAACGGGAGCAGCACCAGCAGCAGATTCTCGACGAACTCGGCGTTGAAAATTCCGGCGTGTACCTGCGCGCCAACTTCGGACTCGCAGAAAGGACACGCGGCGGCAGGCGCGGCGGCCAGCACGGCCGCCGCGGCTACGATCGGGCGAAACCACGTTGTCATGATCCGTCTCCATGCACGTAGCGAAACATGACCGCGCCTACCACTCAGGCCTCACACGTTTACAAGCACCGCATGAAGGCCACCAGGTCCTGCTTCTCTTCGGCCGTCAATTGCAGTTCCAGCACCAGGTTGAAAAACTCCACGGTGTCTTCCAACGTGAGGCAGCGGCCGTCGTGCATGTAGGGCGGACTGTCTTTGATCCCGCGCAGGGTAAACGTCTTAATGGGGCCGTCGCCGGGTTCGTCTTTCAAGAACCGCTCCAGCTTCAAGTCGTGCATCAGGTGGTCCATATAGTGCGGCGCCGGATGGCAGACGGAGCATTGGGCCTTGCCAAAGAACAGTTTCTCGCCGCGCAGCTCGCTTTCGTTCGCCTTCCGCGGGTCAAGCCGGCCCAGCACCGTCAGCTTGGGGGCCGGCGGGAAGTCGAACATATTCTGCATCTGCGCCATATGCGGGATGACGCTCCGCGGCAACTCCTGGAAGCCTTTCTTCATGGCGTGAACCGGGTCGCCATTGAAGTACGCCGTGCGCTGCTCGAACTCGGTAAAGTCCTCCACCGACCGCAAGCTGCGCTTCGAGCCGTGAATTTGCTGGTTGAACAGGCCGCGAAGGCTGACCGTGTCGATCCGGAAGCGGCGCTCCTGCGGCCGGGTGTCGGGGTTGAGGTGAAACTGCGCGGTGGTATGCCCGTTGATGTGGCAGTCCATGCACGCCACCCCCAAACTCGGCTCTAAGGTTTTACGGTCCTCGGTGGCGTTGAACTCCTCCTGCGGAAGCGGCGTGAGCAGGAGCCGCAACCCCTCTAACTGCACCGGTGTGAGCAGGTCTTTGAACAACCGGCGGAAGTTGTTGATCGACACCACTTCCCCCCGCGATACATCGCCCAGTTCGGGCCGATTTGAGAGGAAGATGGCCGGGGGAAACTCGGGCAAGAATGCCTCGGGCAGGTCAAAGTCCACGTCAAATCGCTGCAAACGCGGGAACTGCTCGATCTGCACCTGCGGGAAGACTTGCCCACCGTTGGTGTGCAGCGGGTGTGGCAAGGTCGGGTAGGGGAAAACGCCTCGCTGGCGAATTTCGTCGGGCGTCATCTGGCCCAGGGCCTCCCAAGTCAGCCCCTCGGCCAGCCGAGCGGTCGGGCCGACACACAACGGCTTGCCGCGCGACATGGTCACTTCGGGGTCCAGCTTTGGCTCCAGGTTGTAGCGGCTCTCCAGCAACTCGCGATGCTTGGCCATGACCATCGGCTTGGCGGCGATCTCCTTTTGCATGATTTCTTCCGCCGGCTGCATCGGTTGGTCGGAGTTCAGCGGGTCGCGGTAGAAGTCAAACCCCGTGATCTTGCCTTCCTTGGGCTGGTCCTTCAGCGCCGGCGATACCAATGCCGCGTTCTCGGGAGCGAACTTCTCGGGGCGATCCCGTTCGGTTAACTGTTGCTCCGGCCGCGTGCGCTGCGCCGGGCGGGGCGTTTGCACGTCTTGCACCGCATCGGGCAGCGGCTTGGCCAGCGATGGCCGAGCGCCGGGCGCGCGTTGTTTGCCGGCCGGCTGCCGTTGCGACGCGGGAGCGCGTTGCGCGCCAGCGGCGGGTTGTTCGCCCGACGCCGCAGGACGAGCGGAAGGCGGCCGGGGCGCATTCTTTGGGTTGGGTCGATCTTGGTTTTGTCCATAAGCGACCGCCAGCACGAGACTTGCGGCCACCATTCCACACGGCGCCAGAGCGGCAAACCATCGAGTACGCATCATCAAGGCTCCTGTAGATAAAGGGGATTTACATTGTAGCGTATCATATCCCCGCAGGCGCCGTCATGCATCTGCAATTCCCGCACCGATTACCTGAGCGCAGTCCTTCTGCCTGCCATTTTCTCAATTCTTTCTTGTCAGGATGCCCGCCCGCCGCCGCTTGTGAGTGCGTGTTCCTGGTTCTTCCCCAAGTCGGGTAAGATAGATCGCGTGCAAGCGATGCGGTTTCACGCGTTCTCTGGTTGCCTTTATGCCTATTCATGCGTTCGATTATTTGGCCGCTCCAGATAAGCATCCGCCAGCCGCGGTGTGCGCGGTGTTTGGAGATAAAGCCTTCCTCAAGACGCTGGCGCTACGGGGACTTCGCGAGACGGCGCTGGGGGGCGATCCAGACGCCCCGTTTGTGGCATTCCAGGGCAACGATACCCAATGGCGCGACGTGATGGACGAAGTCGCGACCGTCGCCCTCTTTGGCGGCGGCGCCAAGCGACTGGTGGTGGTCGAAGAAGCCGATTCGTTTGTCTCCAAAAACCGACAGGCACTCGAAGAGTACGTGGTTAAGCCCAAGTCGAGCGGCGTGTTGGTGTTGGAGGTCGGCGCGTGGCCGTCCAACACGCGGCTTTACAAGTTCATCGAGGAACATGGCCTACAGATTGAATGTCGCGCCCCGGAAAAGACGACTGGCCGCAGCAAGGGGCTGGACGTGGCCAGGTTACGCAAGTGGTTGGTCACGTGGGCCAAGAAACAGCACAACGTGAAGTTGGAGGCCGACGCCGCCGACATGCTGCTGGATTTGATCGGGCCGGAATTCGGCCTGTTGGATCAAGATTTGGCCAAGTTGGCGCTCTTCGCCGGTCCGGGCGGCGCCGTCACGCCCGAAATGGTCCGCGACGTGGTCGGCGGCTGGAAAACCAAAACCGCCTGGGAACTCATGGATGCGGCCGCCGATGGCGACGCCGCCGAGGCGCTGCGTCAACTGGACCACCTACTCCAGTCGGGCGAGCATCCCGTAGCGTTGTTAGGACAATTCGCCTGGTCCCTGCGTCGCTACGCGGCCGCCACGCGCATCTATGAACACGCCGAGCGCGAAGGTCGCCGCGTGCCCTTGGCCGATGCGCTGTTGGAGGCCGGTTTCCGCAAATGGCCCAAAGAGGCGCTGGAACGAGCGGAAAAGCAACTTCGCCAACTCGGACGACAACGCGCCTTGGGACTCTATGAATGGCTGTTAGAAACGGACTTGGCGCTTAAAGGCTCGCACTCGCAGGAAGATCGGGCGCGCTTGGCCCTGGAAAAGCTGTTTGTGCGACTTGCGAAACCCTTGGGGCCGCAAAAGACTCGGTCGTAGCCTTGGCTGGAACTTCGAGTATTGGCAGGTTCCCGCCGACGGCTGCGATAGATTATTCGTGCGAACTCCAGGCTGGCGCGGCTGCGACGGCCCAAGAATCGTCCACCGCCAACGCCAGTTCCGCCAACTCGTCACGACGAATCGCCACTGACTCGGGCGCTTCGATCCCAATCCGCACCTGGTTGCCGCGCACCTTTAAGATGGTTACGACCACGTCATCGCCAATCACAATCCGTTGTCCCGATTTGCGGCTAAGAACCAACATTGCCTGCATCTCCGTGAGAAAATGGATGAGCTAAGCCCGGCATGGCGCCCGCTCGGTGTGGGCGGCGGACATTTGTGCCCACCGTCTATAAGGAGAAACGCAGCTCGGGGTTCGCGGCGCGCGCAAATTCCGCCAGTTTTTTTCGCAAAACGATGTCTGGTGCGGTTTGACCAACAAAGTGGGAGCGGCCCGCCCGACTCCGACGTGGCGCTGGCTGCGGGCGATGTCGCCTCGAAAATCCAAGGCGAATTACCGGCGTCGGGTTCAGAACCTCACAACGACCGAAGAAACCCGTCCTACGGGTAGATTGCTCCCTCATCGAGATGAGCCAACTCGTCCTGGCCGAAAGCACGGTAGAGCGTGGCTCGGCGGCGGCGGCACTCGACCGCGTCGGGGCGGAGCGCCAGGGCGGACGAGAATGCCGCGAGCGCTTCCTCGCGGCGGTTCAAACGTTGTGCGCAGTCGCCCAAAGCGAATTGCAGCCAAAAATTGCCCGGCATCGCCGCCACGCCGCGATGGACTGTCTCGTAGGCCTCTTCGAGTCTTCCTTCTTGCCGCAAGGACCGCGCCAGAGCGTAATGCTCCCACGCTGTGGTTACGGTCGGCAGGGGAATTTCGTGGGGCAGGCTGCCAGCCTGTCTGGAAACCCGACTGGCAGGCTGGAAGCCTACGCCACGGGTGAGCAACCGTTGTTTCTCGTACCGCAGGAGCGGATGCGGGCCAAGATCGCGCTGGGCCGCGTCCAACACGCTGACTGCCTGCGTGCGCGCCTCGTCTTGCGGAAAAAGCGACCCCTGCAAATGCGCGCGCAAGATTGCTACGTCCAGCAGGTTTTCGCGCACCGATACGGCGACTTGCTCGTGCCCAGCAGCCGTTGCCAGGAATTGTTCGCGCCGCTCCCATACCGCGCGGCACGCGGCGTCCAGGTTTCGGGCGGCGGCCGCGTCGCGAGCCTCTTGCTCGTCAAGCCAGCGCAGCCGATCAACCACTTGACGCAAATTCGCCGCAATCCGCTGCGCTTGCTCGGCTTGCGTTTGAACTCGTAGCTTGGTTTGCGACTTGGCCAAGGTCGCTTGCGTCTGTTGGAGCCGCATGGTAAGCCAACCCGTCGCGCACAGTAACAGCGCGGCCACAATCGCGAACAGGGCCACAAGCGACATGGGCGGTCGGCTTGCGGCTGCCGCGTCACGCGAGCGATCCACGGGCGCCTCGCTAATCCCGCGTCGCAGTTCCAGCGCCAAGGCGGCGGCGTCGGGAAAACGGTCCTGGGGCGTCTGCGCCAAACACGTTTGGAGGATGGCTTGCAAGCGAGGCGCCTTGGCCCCTCCGCCTAGCAACTCCTTCAGTAGCACGCCCAGCGAGTAAATGTCGGACCGATGATCCACCGGCGCGGCGATGGCGCCGCCTTCGCGCAGGGCCGCCATGGCCGCCTGTTGCTCGGGCGAAAAGTACCCCGGCGTGCCGCCGAGCCACAAGTCCTGGTCGCCCGGTCGTAGCGGGCCGCGGGCCAGGTGAAAATCGAGGAGCATGGGCTGCCCGTCACGAGCCAGGAGCACGTTGGACGGCTTCAGGTCGAAGTGACATAAGCCCCGCTGATGTGCGTAATGCAGCGCATCAGCCAGGCAGGCGCCAATCCAGCACACCGCCTGCGGGTACGACGCCCGATGCAAGAATTGGAGCGCGGGGCTGTGCCGGGCCGCTTCGCAATCGTCGTCCTCGGCGGCCTCGATAATCCGCGCCACGTCGCGGCCGGAGCGCTGCGCGCCGGGACGATAGACCAAAGCGTCCAACAGCCGATCCAGCGTGACTCCTCCGAGATAAGGCATGCACAGCAGCCGCAGGTTTCGCTCGGGATAGTTCTGCATGAGGTACAGCGGCGCAATCCCGGTATGCTGCAAGCGCGCCAGGGAAAGATGCTCCTGTCCTGTTTGCGGCGTCAGTTTGACCACCACCGGCCGATCCGAGAGGGCCGGCTGCGTCGCCAGATACACGCGGCCTACCGCTCCACGGCCCAGTTCCGCGAACAGGCGAAAGGGACCTAACTCTTCGCCCACGTCGGGAAAGTCCGACGCCGCGGGCGGCGCCAGCAAGCGGTCGCAATCGAGCAACAACTCCAGTTCGGAACGCCATTGGGGAAACCGCTCGCAAATTTCCTGGGACACCAACTGGCTGCCCGCTTCGCGACGCAGGCACATCTCTTCGTAGATGAGCCGCACCGCCAGTTCGGGATCGTTGGTCGCCTCGACGTGGTCCGCCAGAAAACGTTCCACCGGCGGGCAATCGCCCCGCTCCCACGCTTCGACAAAACGTTGCACGAGTTGCGAGGCGAGCGGATCGGAAACTTCACTGCGACGAACGGCAATGCGCGAGATCGACAGCGGCGAAAGCGGACGCATGAAGAATTGATTTCCGTGGAGCAAACGCCCGCAGGCGCCAGGATGCGTAGCGGCGGAGCGCCGACGCTACGGGACGATTCGCAACCACTTCATGGTTGTTCCGCCTTGGCGCCGGCGGCCACCTTGCGGGCCAGTTCGTACAGGATGCGGCGGATGCTGCTCTTATGCAGACCCGTGCGAGCGGCGATCTCGTCCAGCGAGGCGCCTTCGCGCTTGAGAACCAAAATCTCGCGGTGCTGCGGGAGACAAGCCTGCACCATTTGGCGCCACAATTCTTCGGCGCCGACCGTTTCGCTGGGGCGAGGGCCGGCAGCGGCGATGTTTTCGATCTCGTCGTCACTCGCGGCGTGCTCTCGCTGCGCGGCGGTTTTTTGCTTGCGGCCCCGATCAATCAGGCGGTTGCGCGCCGCGCGAACCAGAAAGGCCCGCAAGTGCGCCGCATCTTCAAACTGCCAGCGGGCATCCTGCAAGCCGTCCACCACGTCAGCCCACACCGACTGCACAATATCGATCGAATCGAACTTCGCCCGCAAATTCTGCGGCAACTGCCGCCGCACGACCATCCGCAAGTACGGCTCATAGGTGCGGATCACCTGCTCTACCGCGTCGGGGTCGCCCGCGGCCAGTTGGGTCAGCAGTTGGTCGAGCGGTTCGTCGTTCATGGCAGGCTCTTCGGCGCGCCGCCGAGCAAGTCGGAATATTGCCAAATCCAGTTGTCCGTGTCATCCGCCTGGCGGGCGCTAGGGCGCCGCCGGCCATGTTCCACCACGCCCGCGATCGCCACGCCCGCCATAATTGCGGCGGCGGCGGGCGACATGCCACCACCCGCCAGGAAGCGCCCCACCTGTTCGCCCATTTGATGCAAGTCCGCCAGCAAGGCGTCCATCGCGTGATCCAACGCCTCCAAGTCGGCCATCAGTTCCCAGGCAGAGGCCGGTCCCGTCTCGGCATGAAAGGACGCGAATGCCAGGTCGGTCGCCACTTGGGCGGCGGCGACCATCACCTCGCCGGCCGAGGACGTTGGTTTCTGCGCCGCGGTCGAAGGCGAAGCCGCGACCTCGGCGTGGGCGGAAGAACTCGATTCCACGGGAACCTCGGACGCAGCCGTTTCAAGTGCGGCGGGAGTCGTCTCCTCGGCAAGGTCGGCCAGCGCGGTTTCCGCGGCGGGCAAGTCCAGCGTCGGCCGCGCGACTTGTGGAGTTGCTCCGTGTTGACTTGACGCCGGAACGGTTGCCCATTCCGTGGCGGGCGCCGCCGAACGCGGCGGTGCGGTCGCCGGCGCGGATACTTCGGGCGCCGCGTCGGCAACGACCACGCCTGGAACCGTCGTGTTTGGCGAACCGCCGGGACGCGCCGGAGGTCGCGGCGCTGCTACTTGCACGGTCACCACGGTTACCGTTGTGACTTGAACGCGCGGCGCGGCGCTGGCTGTCTCACGGGTGTCCGACCCTTGCGGGGAAGGCGCGGGCGTGGCAATGGGCTGCGAGTCGAAAGTCGTTCGCGAAGGAACCGTCGTTTGGGTGCGTTCCGTCGTAATTTGAACCACCACGACCGAATTCGATTCGACGTTGGCCGCTGGCGTGGCCGACGAAACGACCACGGACGCTGGGGTAGATGTTGGCGAAAGCCGCGACTCGACCGACGTGTTCGCCGTGTTCGACGTGTTCGCCGCGGTTGACGAAGAGGCAGCGTCCGGCGCGGGTGTTTCGTTCGTTACTCCGCTGCCCGCGGCTGGACTTGCGCTGGCGGGGGGCGATGCAACCACCGGCGCTGCACTGGCGGGGGGCGGGCCCTCGGCGCCCGGCGAAACGCTGACGATGGGCGGTGGCGCGCTCGCCCCGGGAGCATGGTCGCTGGGTTGGCTAGTGGAGGCTTGAGGCGTGGGCGGCAAACCGGCGGCTGAGGAACCCGCGGTCGGCGACGGCGTCACCAGGGGAGGAGGCGAAAACTCGCCCTCGCCCTGCAACGTATCGTGCGGCGATGCCGCGCCTCCACTGACTGCGCCCCCCACGGAAACGTCGATGCCGGGAGGGATGGTTTGGGGGGCGTCGTTCGAGGCGGCGAGATCGTCACTCCAAGGAGCGTCACTCAAAGAAGGAAGGTCACGAGCATGTTCCGCACACGGACCGTTGCCCAACGCTTGCGATTCACTTGGCGCCGCATCCGTTGTTTCCGGCTTCGCCGAACCTTGAACCTCGACCACCACGCGCCGCTTGCCTGCCGAATTCTGTTCGCCCGCACCGCCGCGGGAAGCGTCATTGGCGTTCTCGTTGGCCGGGGTATTAGGGCGCTGGCTGCGCTCGATGGACACCTTAGCGCCGCCTTGAATGGTCGGACCAGGAGGGCCTTGGTCGCGCGGCGTTTTGCCAATCGCAACATTCGAGCGAACGCGGATCTCTCGCGAAGCGGCGTTGGCCGAGGCGGCGACCGCCACTTCGGCGTGGGAGCGTCCCCTCCCACGTCCTCCGGTCAGTAGGTGCAGAAGTCCCGCCCGCGCGTTCAGTTGGACCCCGAATTCTCCGGGAGCGTCGCCCACAGGCAAACTCGATTCGTACTCATCGGCAGGAACTTCGTCGGGGTTTCCACGATCGCCGGGAGGTTCCTCGAGCGGCGCCTCCTCGGGCGCGGGTTCTTCCAAGGCCGACTCGCCGCGCTTCTCGGTCGAGCCTGGTTCGGGATCGACTGGCGCATCGAAAATGGGCGCCCCATCGAGAATCGGCAGGTCAATCGACAACTCAAGAGTCGGAGCGTCGGACAGTGGCGGGATGATCGCAGAGTCGCCCAAGGCGGGCGCATCGAAGATTGGCAGGCGGATCAGCAGTTCATCAACCAGCGAGTCGTCTTGTGAGACATCGAGAATGATCGTATCGGTCGTTGACTCGGCGGGTACGACCTCATCGCCAATCGCCGCCGTGGCGCCTTCTTCGCCTTGGTCCTGATCGAGCAACTCGGTTTGGACGATCTCGGCAACAACGAAAATGGGCTGGGCAACCGTGAGTGATTCGGTCGTCTCGCTGGTTGGAATCCGTTCTTCCGGAGCGTTGCCCGGAGCGCCGGTTTCCATCGGAGAAGGGAAAAGATTGGGGGCGTTAGCAGGGCGGGCAAAGTGCGCTGCGGGCGTCGTCGCGAGCGGCGCGACGGCAGCCGTCTCTGGCAAAAAGTCCAGGGAAAGAGGATTGCCGTGAAGCATCCGACGCTCTTCGCAACGCTCCAAGCCGGGGATGCGAAACGAGCGCCGCGCAGGGGTGGATTTCCTCCGTCGGTTCCTTCCGAGCGGTCCGTCCATGAAGAGAACTCCTGACAAGGGAGGCACACACCGGGGGGCGTGGCGTGCGCAGCAGGGAATGTTGTAGCTTGCTCCGCCCCGGCAAGTCAACCCGCTCGTGCGGAGGGGCGGCGCAAACAAAAACCCCAACTTTTTTTGGGGTTTTTGCAACGTTCGCTCGGTTGGTTCTTGGCCCTTACGAATGGGACTTCCCCGTTCGGAGTGCCACAATGCCTACTTTGCTTGCTTGAGAACGCCAGCCGCCTGCCCGGCCTGGCCAAACGCGGTCATGCGGTCGATGCAGACCTTCTTCATGGCGGCTCGCGCGGGTTCGAGGTACTTGCGAGGATCGAACTCGGCGGGGTTCTGCGTTAGCACCTGGCGAATGGCGGCGGTCATGGCCATCCGGTTATCGGTGTCGACGTTGATCTTCCGCACGCCGGACTTGATGCCGCGTTGGATTTCTTCGACCGGCACCCCCCACGTTTGCTTCATCTGCCCGCCAAACTGGTTGATCAGGTCTTGCAGCTCTTGCGGCACCGACGAGCTGCCGTGCATTACCAGGTGGCAGTTGGGCAGGCGGCGATGGATTTCCTCGATCCGTTTCATGTCGAGAATCTCCCCGTCCGGCTTGCGGGTGAACTTGTATGCCCCGTGGCTGGTGCCAATGGCCACGGCCAACGCATCGACACCGGTCTTTTTCACAAAGTCCTCGGCCTGCGCGGGATCAGTCAGCAATTGATCGTGCGAGAGTTGCCCTTCGGCGCCGTGGCCGTCTTCCGCCTCGCCCTGGCCGGTTTCCAGCGAGCCGAGGCAGCCCAATTCGCCTTCCACCGAGACGCCGCGGGGATGGGCCAATTCGACCACCTTGCGGGTCACGTCCACGTTGTATTCGTAGGGCGCGGGGGTCTTGCCGTCCTCCTTGAGCGAGCCGTCCATCATCACCGAGGTGAAGTTGTTCTCAATCGCCGAGAGGCACGTCTGGACGCTGTTCCCGTGGTCCTGGTGCATGACGATGGGAATTTGCGGGTACAACTCGGCGGCCGCCAGCATCAGGTGCCGCAAGTAGGCGTCCTGCGAGTACTTCCGCGCCCCGCGCGAAGCCTGGACAATCACCGGCGCTTCGATCTCCTGGGCCGCCTCCATGATGGCCTGGATCTGCTCCATGTTGTTCACATTGAAGGCCGCCACGCCATAGTTGTTTTCGGCAGCGTGATCGAGCAAGGTACGCAAAGGAATTAAAGGCATGGGAAGGCTCCACAGAGAACGAAGGACGAAGCGGGAAGGACAAAGTACGACATAAGAAAGGGGCCTGATCCCAAATACTTCGTCCTTTGCCCCTAGTATCGGAAGCGTGGGCCGTTTCGACAAGGGCGGGCGGTTACTCGTTGGGCGTCACCAGCGGGGTGAGAATCTGCTCGGGCGCAAAGCGGTCGTCGTGCTGCGTTTGCGCAAGCCGCAACACCAAGAACACCGGCCGCGGTCCGTCGCGGGAGTCCCGCACGAAGAACGGCCGACCCAGCCCCGCCAAAGAAGGCGTGGCCGAGAGAATAAGCGATTGTCCCGGCGCCAGGACCGATTCCAAAGATAGATCGTTGTACACGCGGCGGTCCTGTCCCGGTTCAAAGCGGAGCGCGCCTTCGCCTTCCACCAGGCGTTGCCGGAGCGGACCATGTTCGATTTCAGGCGTTAATTCGATGCGCACACGGCCATCGCCCAAAGGAAAGGTGCGGACGGCGATAACGCAAGCGGCGTTCTGGTACGTCTCGCCGCGCTGCTCGCCCGATTCGTTGCGGACGATATCCAACTGCTCGTGCGGGCCGCTCATGGGGATCCGGCCACGCCGGCCAGCGCGGCTTTGCAGGCGACGACGCACGATCACTCCCGGTCCGCCTTCGGTAAAGGAGTTGGCCTGGCGCGAGGTTTCCAGAGAATGCTCCAACAAATCCAGCACCGCCCGCGGCAACTGCACGCCACAATGCCCGCACCGCATACCGTCGGCCGAGAGACGCAGGCGCGTCTCGGGGGGTAAGTGTTGCTCGTCGAGTTGTCGCCACGCCTCCTCGCACAAGGGGCCAAACTCGCCGGCCGCCTCAACCGTAAAAATATCCAGGACCACCGCATCAGGCGACATGCGGGCCGGGGGCAGAAGCGAAGGATCTGGCGTTTCTTCTCGCCAAGCGGTGCAACCTACCGCCAGCGCAAGCGCGACCGCGGCGCCAACGCGCCACCCCGCCGCCCCGCGCAAACGGTTCGCCATGAGTTCGCCCCGCAAGAGAACCAACCTACAAGAAGAAAGGCGGGGAAGAATAAGAAAACCTGCCAGGGGGGTCAAGGCCACGGCCAAGAGGAAAAACCACGGCCACGGATTGCACGACGAACACGGATGAAGAAGAGAAGAGATTCAGCCACGGATGGAACACGGATGAGGGAAGGGAATCAGAGCGACGAGAACGAATGGAAAAGACAAAGGTAAGAAAGGTCAAGGAAACTGCTTGTCCGCTTGCTCCGGCGCCATCGCCAGTCAGCCCCTAGCGAACAACTTCGGTCCCTTCCCCCGCCTTTTCTCGTTTCTTAGCCGTGTTTCATCCGTGGCTAACTTCTCTTTTCCATGGCACGCTCCGTGCGTCGATCAGATGAGTAGATCAAGGGTTCCGACAAGGAACAAGCCGACGCTCACAACCGCGTTGACGTGGAAAAAGGCGGTGTTGACGCGGGTCAGGTCGTCGGGGCGAACGAGTGCGTGTTCGTAGAGCAGCAAGACGCCGACCGCAGTGATGCCCGACCAATAAATCCACCCCAAGGCTACTTGCGGACAAAGGAGCGGCAACGCGACCAGCATCGCCAGCATCCCCAGGTGGCATAGGGCGGCCAGTCGCAAGGCGGATGGAACGCCGAGCCTCGCCGGCACGCTACGGAGACTCGCCTGGGCGTCAAACGCTACGTCTTGGCAGGCATAGATAATGTCGAAACCCGCCACCCACAACAGCACTGCGGCCCCTAGCAGCAGGGCGGGCAGTATATCGGAGGGGGTATGCAGCAGGACTTCGCCCCGCAGCGCTATCCACGCCGACACCGGCGCCAGCATCAACGCCATGCCCAACCAGAAATGCGCCAGCGACGTGAACCGCTTGGTGTAGCTGTAGACAAACAGGAACGCCAGCACGGGAACCGCCAGGATCAGCGGCAGGACGTTTGGTAAGAACAGAAAGGTAGAAGCGACAAATCCTAGCGAACACACCCCGGTAAATGCAGCCACGCCCGGCACGGTCAGCAGGCCGGCCGGCAGATGGCGCATTTGCGTGCGTGGGTTTTCGGCGTCAATTTTTCGATCCACCAGGCGATTGAACGCCATTGCCGCACTGCGAGCGAAGACCATACACAGCAAGATTCCAACAAGTTCTTGCCCTTGGAACTGCGGCGCCCGCCCATCGGGCAAAGGGACCATCCACGCCATCGCCGCCGCCAACAGCGCAAACGGCAGGGCGAACAGGGTATGGCTGAAGCGAATCATCGCCAGGATCAGCCTAAGTTGTTGCAGCATGGAACTTTCGGTAACAAGCGATGAAGCGGGCTTCTCGCCATTGCTGACGAAAAACCGGCGGGGTATGCGTGATTGGCAAAGAGGAAATGATATTCCGTCCGATGCCGCTCACCAATCCGTCCCATTCAATACCCCGTCGGCTGTTAGATCAACCGCCGACCATGGCCGGTTTGTAACGCATCGTGGTGTGGGAAGACGCGGCCTTTCGCGTTTTTGCAAGGAATGCGGCGCGAACCACCACCCAGGAAGAACATTCCTTGACATCAGTCTGGGAATCACGCATTCATGATGTATAATCATTACCTGATGGGGCGGCCTGCTGCGAACACAGCCTCCGACGCTCCTCTCGCAAAATCCCACCCCCAGACGCGAGCATCGTGACGCTTATGCACGAAGATTCGATTCAGGCCGACGAGTCTATGCAACTGGTGGAACGCTTCCGCAAGGGAGACCAAGACGCGGCGAGCGCCCTGTTTGCCCGCTATGTGGGGCGGTTGACGTCGTTGGCGCATAGCCGGCTGTCTTCCAAGTTAGCCCGCCGGATCGACGCCGAAGACGTGGTCCAATCGGCCTACCGCAGCTTCTTCGTCCGCGCCCGAGAAGGACAGTACGAACTGCACCACAGCGGCGACTTGTGGCGGCTGCTGGCGGTTATCACCATGAATAAACTTCGCCGCAAGGTGGAGCATCACACGGCCGCCAAGCGACAAATTGCCCAGGAGCAAAGCGACAGCGGCGAAGAAGGCCGGCCACTCTACCACGAGGCGCTAACCCGCGAACCCTCGCCCGAAGAGACGCTGGCGGTGCTGGAGGAAGTGGATCTGCTAACCCGCGGACTGACCGACGTGCAGCGCCGCATGGTCGAACTACGGCTCCAGGGCTACCTGATCGAAGAAATCGCCGAAGAAGTCGCTCGCTCCGAACGCACCGTGCGGCGCGTGCTGGAAAAGGTCAAGTGCTGCCTGGAGCAGCGCCTGGAAGAAAGTTCGATGGCGTCTTCCTAAGGAGCCGCACCCCGATGAACGAGCAGCCCGAAGAAAAACCCAAGATCATTATCGATAGCGACTGGAAAGCGCAAGTCGAAGCGGAAAAAGAGGCCCTGCGCCAGCGCGAGCAGGCGGCGCAGCCGTCGCCGTCAACTTCCGCGGGCGAACGCCCCGCGGCGCCCGAGTCGTCGCACGACGAAGCGATGCCGCCGCCCACGTTCTCGTTCCTGGTCACATCGCTGGCCACGCAAGCGATGATCGCCCTGGGCCAGATTGCCGATCCGATCGAGAACAAACAGGTAGTGCGCCTGCCGCATGCCCGGTATCACATCGACCTGCTTGGCATGCTGGAGGAAAAGACGCAGGGGAACCTCTTGCCCGAGGAAAAGGCGATTTTGTCGCACGTGCTAGCCGACCTGCGCATGGCCTACGTGACGATGGAAAACCACGCCCAGCCGGCGCGAGCCAAGCCGCCGGGGTAGCCGTCGACTCTCTCCTAGGCGACGCTGGCCGTAAGCGACATCGCTTGCGATTTCGCCGAGTCTGGAGCCGACAACCGACTGCCTACTTGCTAATCGTAGTTCCGAGAGGGCTGCCATGACGTGGCAAATTCGTCTCGCGACGGAGCGCGACGCCGAGGCGATGGCCCGGTTGTTTTATGAGACGGTCCACACCATCAACGTGCGCGATTACACGCCCGAGCAGGTCCAAGCTTGGGCGCCGGCGCCGCGCACGGGCGAAGAGATGCGCCGCCGCCAGCAGGGCAAGCGGGTTTGGGTGGCGGAGGACGGCGCGCGGCTGATTGGCTTTATTGAGTTAGACGCCGATGGCCACATCGACTGTATGTACTGTCACAAGGACTATCAGGGACGGGGCGTGGGAAGCCAATTGCTAAGCGAACTGGAATCGCACGCCGCGCAAGCGGGCCTGACGCGGCTGTATGTCGAGGCCAGCATTACCGCCCGTCCCTTTTTCGAGCGCCGCGGTTTCCACCTAATCCGCGAGCAACAGGTGGAGCGCCAGAGCGTACGCTTGACGAACTTCGTCATGGAACGCTCGTTGGAGAGAAGCACCACGCTCGCTCCTGGCCAGTAACGCGCCCTATTTTCCGCGCCAGGCGCTTACGGCCCTGCCGACGACTGGACCGGATCTTCCGCGGCTTCCGGTTGGCTCACCACGGGCCGTGACGGCGCGGGGGAAGGACGCTCGGCGGCCAGCCAGACTTCGTCCATCTCGCGATGGTCCACGTCGTGCCGCAAGAGCAGGTAAAGGGCGCAGTAAGCGCACCAGAAGAAGCCGAACACAAAGGCCGTCGCAATGGTCCGCACCAACGCGGTCCAGGCGGCCATTAAGCCCAGGCCGACCCGCAGCATGGGGGGCACGGCGGCGGAATCGTTGGCGTCCACCAGCAGCGCGGCTTCGCGCAGTGCAAGCAGGCGGTCTCGGCCGGCGCCCCACGAGACGCCCCACTCGCCCAAGTAGATCACCGCCTCGGCGAACAACTGGACCAGCAGCCAGCACAAGCCGCCGAACAGGACCGCCACCAGCGCATAGAACAAATAGCGGAGCGGCGCCTGGCGGGTGTAGGAGTAGGCGCGGCTGACGGACTCAAAGAAATCGGCATCTCGCTCGGCGCTGGCGGCGACCCACATCAGCGGCCAGCCGAAGAGCAGCCCCACCAGCAGGTACGCCATCGCAAACCCGCCGATCAGCACCACGAGCCAGAGCACGCCCGCGACCAGCACCCCCACTTCTCCCAGCCGCAGGATCAAGCCGAACAGGGCCAGAACCGCCGCAGCGATTAACACTCCCAAGAAGGGAAACAGCGGCGCCAGAAAGTAGGTGGGGAACTTCCGTGCGGCGTGCCCCACCGCCGATCTCAGCCCCACGCGCCGCTCGGCCGCCAGCGGCACAATCGCCCACCGCGTGATGGCGCCGCCGAAGAAGGCCCACACCACCAGAGTCCACAAGCCACCCCAAAAAAAGAAGGCGAACTCGGCCAGCGTCCAGCGATAGTCAAACAACTGGCGAAACGGTTCGATCAAGCCGTGGAACACCGAGGCGACTTCGTTCGTCGCTCGGGTATAGACGCCGCGGGCCAAATCAAGCCGGCGGAATTCTCCGGCGGCCGGTGCATCTTCGCGCTCGCCCGGCCAGCGGTGCAGGTTGCCTGGTTCGTCGCGAAATTGGTAGAGCGTCTCGATCACCGATCCTTCTTCGCGCAGGAATAGACGCTCACCCAGTCGCCAACCCAGGGGGGTTAGCAACACCGCCAGCGTCGCCAACAGTAACACGGGAAAGCTGACGGCGAGGCGGTAAACGCGAAAGATAATCAACCACGGGCACAGGTCGCGCCAGGAGACGGCGCGCAGCAGCCCTCGTTCTTCATTCATGAATTTCTCTCCAAGCACGTCGCCGGAAGCGGGCATTATACGGGGCGTCGCAGGAACGCGAAACGCGGAGTAAAATGGTCCCACCGCGGCGAATGGAAGCGAGCAGCGGCGACGGGAGGGGAGTGGCGGAGGAGTGGAGTGTGGGAGTAATGGGAAAGGCTTAATTCACTCCAACACTCGATTACTCCAACACGCCAACATTCCCCCGCTCCCCACCCCGGTTTCCCGCTCCATCATTGCTGCCCTTCGCTGTTCCCTGACTTCCCTGGTCCCTTACCCCACCTCTCCACGACGCTCCTGCGTGGCGCCTTTTTCCCAGCCCGAACCCATGTCCAAGCAACTCAACAAGTACAGCAGCCGGATTACCCAACCCAAGAGCCAAGGCGCCTCGCAGGCCATGCTTTACGGCACGGGCTTGACCGAAGACGACATGCAAAAGGCCCAAATCGGCATCGTCAGCATGTGGTACGAGGGGAACACCTGCAACATGCACCTGAACGACCTGGCGGCCCAGGTCAGAGAAGGCGTGGCGGCGGCCGGCTTGGTGGGGATGCGGTTCAACACGATCGGCGTGAGCGATGGCATCTCGATGGGCACCGAGGGGATGAGCTACTCGCTCCAATCGCGCGACTTGATCGCCGACTCGATCGAGACCGTGATGGGCGCCCAGTGGTACGACGGCCTGATCGCCCTGCCCGGTTGCGATAAGAACATGCCTGGCTGCTTGATGGCGATGGGCCGGCTCAACCGGCCGGGAATCATGGTCTACGGCGGCACGATTCGGGCCGGGCATACGTCGCATTACGACAAGCTCGACATCGTGAGCGCCTTCCAATGCTACGGCGAATACATCGCCCAGAAGATCAACGAACAGCAGCGGAGCGAAATCGTCCGCCACAGTTGCCCCGGCGCCGGCGCGTGCGGCGGCATGTACACCGCCAACACCATGGCCTCGGCCATCGAGACGCTGGGCATGAGCCTACCCTATAGCTCTTCGATTCCCGCCGAAGACCCGGCCAAGGTGGAGGAATGCATCGCCGCCGGGCACGCCATGCGCCGGCTGTTGGAACAGGACATCAAGCCGCGTGACATTATGACCCGCCCCGCCTTCGAGAATGCGATGGTCGTGGTCATGGCCCTGGGCGGCTCGACCAACGCCGTACTGCACTTGATTGCGATGGCCCGCTCAGTCAACGTTGAATTGACCATCGACGACTTCCAAAAGGTGAGCAACCGCACGCCGTACATCGCCGATCTGAAGCCCAGCGGCAAATTCGTGATGGAAGACGTGCAAGGCGTCGGCGGCACGCCCGCAATTCTCAAACTGCTGCTGGAAGCCGGAATGCTCAACGGCGACTGCCTGACCGTCACCGGACGCACGCTGGCCGAGAACCTGGCCGACCTGGCGGGCCTGACTTCGGGGCAGGAGATTATCCGGCCGTTGGATCAGCCCATTAAAGCCACGGGCCACTTGCAAATCCTGCGCGGCAACCTGGCGCCCGAAGGAGCGGTGGCCAAGATTACCGGCAAAGAAGGGCTACGCTTCTCCGGCCCGGCTCGCGTGTACAACTCGGAGGAAGACATGCTGCACGGTCTGGAGCGAAAGGAGATTCAGAAGGGCGAGGTGGTCATCATTCGTTACGAAGGTCCCAAGGGCGGCCCCGGCATGCCCGAGATGCTCACGCCCACGTCGGCAATCATGGGCGCCGGGTTGGGGGCCGATGTGGCGCTCTTGACCGATGGCCGGTTCTCGGGCGGCTCGCACGGGTTCATCGTCGGGCACGTCACGCCCGAGGCGCAAGAAGGCGGCCCGATCGCCTTGGTGGAGAATGGCGACCAGATCACGCTGGACGCCGAGCACAACCGCTTGGACGTGGCCCTCTCGGACGAGGAGCTAGCCCGGCGCCGCGCCGCCTGGACCGCCCCGCCGTACCAGGCCACCCGCGGCACGCTCTACAAATACATCAAGAACGTCAAGTCCGCCTCGCAGGGCTGCGTGACGGATGAGTGAGCGTTGTATTGCCCAGCGTCTGGTGGGATAATGAGGTCTGTGCCATTCCTCGTTGCGGAGTGAGCGATGCCGACGCTTTTTGAGGTTTGCGACCTGGCCTTAAAACTTTCGCCCGACGAACAGATCGAACTTGCTCACCGGCTCCTAGCCATGCGGAATCCTCGGAGCCGACAAAGCAATGGGGAGAAGCGTGGTTCAAGGAAGCGGATTCACGCGCGGCGGCCTATCAGCGCGGCGAAACGACTTCCGAAAATTGGCGTCAAGTCATCGCCCGATTGGAGGCGAAGCACTCCCCAGGTGACTCAACGTCAACCTCGACATTCTCGCCCCGGCCAGAAGTGAGATTGACGATGCGGCGGAATGGTACGAAAGCCGCGCGCAGGGGCTTGCGGCCGAGTTCATTTCCGCAAAACGCTAGCCCATGTAAGCGCCGCCCCACAAGGGTTTCCCCTGGTTGAAACGATCGCCGGTAATTCGCGATTCCGTCGCGCCCGCATTGGCAAGTTTGCCTACGACGTGATTTTCGAAATTCTGCCCGCGGAAACCTTGATTGTCGCTGTTGCCCATCATAGCCGAGAGCCAGGCTACTGGCGGAACCGGACCCCATGAACGCGATCGAATTCCACGCGCATATTTATCAATTCAACCGCACGCGCACTTTGGGGCTGCTGGACCAGATCGAGCAGACGCCCGATCCACAAGCGGTGCTGGCGTGGCGGCCGGGCGAGGGCCGGGCGCATATTGCCTGGCATTTGATGCACATTGGCGTGACCGAGGAAATCTTCGCCACCGAACGATTGGCGAAGAAGCCCGGCGCGTTTACCGAACTCTGGCCTCGCTTTCGCGGCGGCAGCACTCCGGACGATGACATTCCTTCGCCCCAGTTGATTCGCCAGGTTTTGGATGAGTCACGGAAACATCTCCTTGAAACGCTCGGCGAATTGGACGTAGACCAACTGGACGACATCCCGCCCTTTTGGAAGGAACGCGGCCTGCCGCTGCGCACGGTGCTGCACATCATCGCTTGGCACGAACCGCACCATCATGGCCAGGCGCACGCCAAGCTGAATCTCTACAATGCGGCCCATTCGGCGTGATGCGCTTGACGCGCGGCGAACCGTCGCTTTCGGGAGAAGTTTCGGTTAACGCTCTTGACACGGTCGCACATTCCCGAATAATCAATCATCTAGTCGGACCGCCAACCCTTATATTTTCCTCCTCCCAGGTGTGCTTTCACCAATTGGGTTTGGCGTCCTGAGATGTTGTTTTCCCGCAAGTCGCAAACTTGGTGCTTTGTCGCGTTCTTCGCGGCGATGTCGCTGTTTGCGCGTGGGGCGCACTACCATCCCTTCTTTGGCTTTCACTGCTCCTGCGAGTCGGTCGGCGGGTGCGGCTTATGCCAAGAATCATCGGCAGCGCATAACCACCTCGCAAGCGGGTGTGAGCATCATCACCACGATTCTCCACGAAAAGATACGGGAAGTCGCGCAGCGTTAGAATCGACGAGCGATCGCGCGACGCCAGGAGTCCACGCCAGCAACGCTTCAGGACGAGGCGCTTGCCCGATTTGCCAGTTCTTTTCCCAGGGGCAAGTACTTCCTCAGCAGATTTGCCTGCTCGATGCGCCCCATGCTCCGCCTCGGCGGACGGTGGCGGCGATTCTTGCGCCGTCGACGCTCGAGGTTCGACCGTATGGCGCGCGTGCTCCGCCCACGCTGAGCTAACTTGACGGCGCGGGGCCTCGCCCGACGGGCCGCCTTTCTTGCTCTTGCTTGCGATGCGCCTTGGCCGCGCATCGTTTCCGCCAATGCTTTGCGCGACTTGCTATGCAGGTTGCGGTCTGCCTGATAGTCCGCTCGCGCGCGGCGTGGGACGCATTCTGCGGTCCGACCAACTGTGAGTGCGCTCCCGCGCTGCCGCGACGGTTCTTTCCATGGTGTTTCTGTTTGCGCCCTCCGCGCTTGCGTCCGGCGTGCGCGCCGTGCGTCCTTCACTGCAATTGTTCTTCGCCGCGCGATTCGCGACTTACCCAAATCATCATCATGCCTTCCCTCCGCAAAGCATTTACCCTGGTTGAACTCTTGGTGGTCATCGCCGTGATCGGCGTGTTGGTGGGGCTGTTGTTGCCCGCGGTCCAGGCGGCTCGCGAAGCAGCCCGGCGGATCGAGTGCTCCAACAACCTCAAACAGATCGGGTTGGGCCTGCAGAATTATCACGATACGCATCGGCAGCTTCCCGCCGGTTGGATCGCCAGCGTCGGTACGGGCGAACCGGGCTGGGGCTGGGCGGCGCACCTCCTGCCGTTCATCGAACAGACAGCGCTCCATGACCGCATTGACGGTCGGGTGGCGATTGCCGATCCCGCCCACCAGGGGCCGCGAGAAACCGTGCTGCCGTTTTACCGCTGCCCTTCCGATGCGCGTGGCGAGCCGCTGGTGATGTTGGCCGATGACGCCGATGGCCCCCTCTTTGCCGTCGCCCGCGCAAACTATGTCGGAGTGTTCGGAACGGAAGAAATCGAAGATGCGCCGTTGGCTGGCGATGGAACTTTCTATCAAAACAGCCGCATCCGATTCGCCGATATTGTGGACGGGCTAAGCAATACCCACTTGGTTGGCGAACGGTCCTCGAAGATCGAGGGTTCAACTTGGACGGGGGTCGTTAGCGACGCGGCGGAAGCGATGGCCCGCGTCGTCGGCTCGGCCGATCACGCGCCGAACGACTCCCATGCTCACTTCGACGACTTCAGCAGTTACCACCCCACCGGGGCCAACTTTGTCAGAGCCGATGGCTCGGTGCGGTTGATCGTCAATACGGTCGATCAGCATGTGTATCAGGCTCTCGCCACCCGCGCCGGCGGCGAGCCGGTGAACGAATAACGACGAAGCGCAAAGCACGAAGGACGAGCGGTTTTCTCGTCCTTCGCCATTTGCCCTGATTGCTTCGTCTCTTGGCCCGCGCTTCCTAGGCGCTATAATCGGAGGAAGGCCCCATTTTCTTTCCGATTATCCCCTGGATCCTCATGGGCACGAGCGTCGCCAAACCTTCCACCCTCCGCGAGCTGCGCGAGAGCGGCTGGCGGTCGAAAACGATCAAACAAGAAATTCACGACAACTTCCTGCGATTGCTGGCTAGCGGCGAAGAGCTGTTTCCCGGCATCGTCGGTTATGACGACACCGTGATTCCCGAAGTGAACGTGGCCTTGCTGGCCGGACACGACATGCTCTTCCTGGGAGAAAAGGGACAAGCCAAGAGTCGGCTGATGCGCACCTTGGTGCGGTTTCTTGATCCCGAAATTCCGTATCTGAACATCCCCGACGCGCCGTTTCACGAAGATCCGTACAAGCCCATCAGCCGGGCTGGCAAACACTTTGTCGCGGCGCACGGCGAAGAGGAAACGCCCATTGCCTGGTGGCCGCGCCACGAGCGTTACGCCGAGCGGCTGGCGCCGGGCACCAAATTCGCCGACATCATCGGCGAGATCGACCCTGCCAAGCTCGCGGGCGGGGTGAGCATGTCCACCGAAGAGGCTCTACACTTCGGCCTTATTCCACGCATGCACCGCGGCATCTTCGCGGTGAACGAACTACCGGAACTGGATGAACTGGTGCAGGTGGGATTGTTT
>JAANMT010000038.1_pt1 | contig 114421 bp, 81 predicted proteins | sample 7279711 | NCBI WGS metagenome assembly JAANMT01 (sample SAMN14094538, study PRJNA606508) | bioreactor metagenome | isolation source: A lab-scale SPAN reactor treating ammonium-rich wastewater day 1 | place: Ireland: Galway | collected 2017-01-16
GGTTGACGACGCACGCGTTTGGGCATGACCCCTTCATGACAAAAACCGGCCCGGAGCGCAAGTTAAGATTGTGTTAACCGAAGTCCCGGACACTATTGCACCGAGCCACCGGCGAAATTCTCCCGCAGAGGTCGCGCGGAAGGCGACGAGCCAAGTGTGGAGGCTGTAGAGGGATCGCAGGGAATGAACGCCCCCCACTCGTTGGAAGCATGCCTTTGCTTTTCTGTCCGTTGTATGAATAATCGCAGGTAAGTGTTCTTTCCCTACCTTGGGGTGCGATTCATGCAACCTTGTCATTGGGTGAGCGGTAGACGTCGAATTGCAATGGCTGCCGGGCTGACGATTGCGGTGGCCCAGATGGTGTGCTGCGGCTTTCTGAGCGTGGGCCACGCGCAAATTGAATCTTCGCCAAGTATCGATGCCAGCACGGGCAGCGAACCCGTTTCAGGCTTCGCCGCGGCCGGCCCGATCAAGCTCGCGGCCCCGCCGGCGGGTGAATGCATTCTCGATGCCGCGGGCCTGATCAACGAGACCGATTCTGCCCGAATCCGCAAAATCTGCAAGAACACGCTCGCCAACCGGGGCGTGCCGATCATGGTGGCCACCATCGATTCGATGGCGGAACTCGGCGGGGCGGACATGCAAGTCGAAACGTTTGCCCGGTTGCTGTTCGACCAATGGGCCATTGCCAACGGCCCCCTCGATTCGCCGCTCGGCAAGCCCGCCAATAACGGTGTCCTGCTACTGATTGCAAAGAACGATCGCAAGGCGAGGATCGAACTCGGAGCGAAATACGGTCGCAGCAAGGACCGCGAAGCCCAACAAGTGATGGACGAAGCAATCATTCCCCATTTCAAGAAAGGCGAGTTCTCTGCGGGAATTCTGGCCGGCGTTCAAGGAATTCGGCGACTGGTTCAAAAAGAAAAACCTGCTGCGTTGCCCGTGAGTTTCTTGCTGCAAGTGCCGCAAGATGGCGGTCCGCCCCCACTGGCGCCGCGACGAACGACGGCCCAACCGGGGCCCGCTTCGCAACCTCGGGCCGAAGTTTCCGATCCCCGCGACTTCAGTCCTCCCAGAACCGGGTCGACCGGTGCGATCGATTTGGCCCCCCCGGGCGAACGCGAGTTTATTCTCGACCAGGCCGGCCTGATCAACGAGGCCGACGCCGCCAGGATTCGCGAGATCTGCGACAAGCTGCTCACTGAAAAAGCCACCCCGATCATTGTGGTCACCATCGATTCCATGTCCGCCCATGGTGGCGCCGGCATGCGGATTGAAACCTTTGCCCATCTGCTCTTCGACCAGTGGGGGATTGGGCACGAACGGCTGGGAGACCAGCTTTGGAATACCGGGATGCTGTTGTTGGTTTCGGCTGGCGATCGCAAAGCTCGCATCGAGCTGGGTGCCCATTGGAAACGCGATAAAGACGCCGAAGCCCAGCAGATCATGGACGAACTGATCATTCCGAAGTTTCGGGCAGGGGATTTTTCTGCAGGCATTCTGGCCGGGGTGGAGGGCATGAACAACATTGCCCGCGATTTAGCCTTGCCGACTGTTCCGCGTCCGTGGTGGCACTACGCGGCGATCGTGGGTTTTGTGGCCCTGATGATTTTTACCGTGATTTCGCTGATTCGCCGCGGTTCGAGCGGTTGGGCCTGGCTGCTGTGGGCAGCCGTGTTCTCCATCATCGGCTACCTGCTGTATCAAATGGTCACCAACTCGGGACGATCCAGCGGCGGCGGTGGCTTCTCGGGCGGATCGTTCGGGGGCGGGTTTTCCGGCGGCGGCGGGGCAACCGGTAGCTGGTAACCTGGCGATCTTGACGCCCTCTTCCAATTCTCATTTCTCGCGAGTTTTTCACCGTGCAACGAGCCAGCACCCTGTTCACCGAAGAAGACCGACAGCGAATCAACGAGGCGGTCGCCGCTGCCGAAGGGAAAACGTCGGCCGAAATCGTGCCGGCGGTTGCCACATCGTCGGGTCGCTACGATCGGCCGGAGGACGTTGTCGGACTGTGGTTCGCCTGCATCACCCTGGCCTTGGTCTGGTGGCTGCTGCCGGGCAAACCGGCGGCAGGCGATTGGGGGGGGCTGTCCGGCGCCTGGCATGTTTTGATTTTGATCGGGTCGGCGGTCGCGGCTTTTGTTTTGGGCGCGATTGTAGCCAGCCAACTCGGCTGGCTGCGACGACTCTTCACCCCGCTCGAGCAAATGCAAGAAGAAGTGTCCACTCGCGCCCGCCAGGTTTTCTACGACCAACGGGTGCATCACACGGTGGGAGCCGGCGGCATTCTGGTATATGTCTCGCTGTACGAGCACATGGCGGCGATCATCGCCGATCAAACCGTGTTGGAGAAACTGAGCGAAAACAAGGTCGCCGAGCTTTGTATTGAACTGACGCAGCGGTTGGGCGACGGTTCGGCCACCGACGCCATGTGCCTGGTGATTCACAAGATCGGCGATCTGCTTTCGGACCTGCTTCCTCGCGAAACTGGCGACGTAGATGAACTGCCCAACGCGCTGGTCCTGGTCGACGAGTAGTGCCTGCCGCGCAGGCGTCGCAGCGCGGTTACTCCGAAACCACTTGAACCCCGTGCCAGAGCGCACTCCCCAGCGATGAATGGGCGCCGAAGTTATAAAGCTCCACGGCAATGGTCTGTCCATCGAATTCCGACAGGTCAACCTCCACGAGCCAGCGCTGATTGCCAAGACTTTTGCCCTTGGTTACCGGATCGTCCCATAGCCGTTTCCCCGACGCCATGACCACCAGCGGCCACACATAGCGGGTGTTGGCGGTCACGTCGAGCACGAGCCGCGTTTGTTTGCCCGTGGGAACTTCGATCAGGCCTCGCAGCAAACTGGGGACGCCCGCCTGAAACCGGCTCAACTTGAAGGCCTCGGGGCCCACGCCTTCGAGAGTCAAGGGGAGGGGGGCTTCGAAGCCAGGGGCCAAGGCCTGCAATTCGTCGCGGATCACGGGGTGCGTTTCGGACGGCAGCACCTGGCTGACGGCGGCAAGCAACGACTTGCGGTCCAATTCCACAATCGGTTCCAACCAGTCGACGTGGTCGCGAATTTCGAACGGATCGGCGCCAGGCGGACGATTTTCATGCGCCGCCACGCTGGCCAGGGCCAATGTGCGCGGGGGTTCGCCGCTGAGAACAATCCGGCCCAAGTCGTACGCGCGGCGCGACCCTTTTAAGATCGGGCTGGTATAGCGGGGTTCGCTGGCCCCGTTGAGATAAACCATGGCCTGGGCGCAGCCGCCGCTGCCCGCCAACCGGTCGAGCCCCACCCGGCAGCGAAACGTCTTGGCATAATCAACCAGCGAAAACTCCAACCGGCTGGCGGCATGCGTGCCAAACCCCCAGGCGTAGTCGCGCCCGCCGTTGTGCATGGTTTCGCCCCGCACGTTCCGGTTGGGTTGCCAGACCCAGCTTTGTCCGAATCCTTGCGGCGATTCGGAAGACACCGGCTCCAATCGAGACAGCAAGTATTCCTCGGGGTGAAAAAAAATGGTTCGCGCAATCGCGGCGTCGGCAATCCACAATGGATCTCGCGACCAATAGGGCCGCAGATAATGGTGCCAAGCGGTCGTGGTTTGCCCCGCCACGCGCTGCTCGTAAGGCAGCGGCGACTGAAACCATAATGTGGAGACCGTGACCCGCAGTCCGTCTGAAGTTTCCACGGTTTTCAACCGGGCCAGGCCCTGGGGATCGGATTGAGCCAGGCAGCGCACATGGGCTTGCCAGGGATCGGCAGCGGGCAGATGCAACTCGGAGAGATCGCTCCAGGCGAACTCCGTAATGCCGTCCTCGGTAAGTACCGTAATGCCCGTCTCTTTCCATTGCAGCGAGCGAAAGGCCAAGTCGCGGCCGTCGTGCAGGAACACTCTGCCGGGGGTGAACCGTCGGCCGGCCTTGCGACGCCATACAATTCGCTGTACCTCGCCCGGATCAATGCGCAGCTCAGTGCGTCGACCCAAGCCAGGGTACAGCGTTTCTGCCGTGGGAGTTACCGTTAGCGACAAGCCGGCCTCGTCGGAACGCACGCCCACGACTTCGCCCGGCAATTGATCACCGCCGATGAATTCGACGCCTGTCGGAGGATCATTGGGGAACGGCGCCCGTTGGTTTCGCAGCCATCGCAGCGGCGTGCCTGCGGTGCCCAGCGGCTGTTCGTCGAGCAGGGCGCCCGCGGGAGATGTGGGCCAATTTTCCAGATGGCTGCCTTCGATGATTTGTCCATCGACCAGAGCGGCCGTGTAGAAATCTTCCTGCGCCAGGGCAATCGAGCCCCAAGTGGCGATAAACAAGAAAATCGCGGTCTCTACGGGGCGAAACATCATTCCCTCAACTCACCGGAAACAAGCGGCTTGGCGGCACCGCGTCTCGATTCGCCTGGCCGACATTCACCATTCAAGCACGACCTTGCCCGAACGCCCTTCGCGCATCACCTGAAAACCTTCTTCATAAGCGTCGATGGGCATGCGGTGAGTGATGATGGGAGCGATTCTGAGGCCGCTTTGCAGCATGGATGTCATTTTATACCAGGTCTCAAACATTTCTCGGCCGTAAATGCCCTTGAGGTGCAGGCCCTTGAAGATGACCTGGCTCCAATCGATGGAGACGGGGGCCGGAAAAATACCCAAGATGGCGACGCGGCCGCCGTGATTCATGGAACCGAGCAAACTGGCAAAGGCCTGCGGGCTGCCAGACATTTCCAGGCCAACATCGAAGCCTTCTTGCATACCCAGTTGCTTCATCACGTCGCGAATATCTTCGCGCTGAGGGTTGTAAACTCGCGTAGCCCCCATTCGCCCCGCCAGTTCCAACCGATAATCGTTGATATCGCTCACCACCACGTGCCGCGCTCCCACGTGCCGCGCGATCGCCGCGGCCATCGATCCAATGGGGCCGGCCCCGGTGATCAGCACGTCTTCGCCCACCAGGTCGAACGAGAGCGCTGTGTGCACCGCGTTTCCCAGCGGATCGAAAATTGCCGCCAGTTCGTCGGGAATATCGGGCGGAAGCTTGAACACATTGGAAGCCGGCAGGCTGAACAATTCTCCAAAACAGCCGGGCCGATTCACGCCCACCCCCACCGTGTTGCGGCACAGGTGCCGCCGGCCGGCGCGGCAATTGCGACAATGCCCGCAAGTGATGTGGCCTTCGCCCGTCACCCGGTCGCCGGCCTGGTACTCCACCACTTCGCTGCCCACCGCCTCGATCACGCCGACATATTCGTGGCCGGTAACCATGGGGATGGGAATGGTGCGCTGCGCCCACTCGTCCCAGTTGTAAATATGAACATCGGTTCCGCAGATGGCGGTTTGCTTGATGCGAATGAGCACGTCGTTAGGACCGATGGTCGGCACGGGCACGTCGTCTTGCCACAGTCCGACCTGGGGAAACTTTTTAACCAAGGCTTTCATGCTAGGGGACTTCCCTTCCGCTGTTGGATCGCGCGACACGAACCTGAACCCGGGCGCCGACGCCGACCCCGGCATGTTCATTGTACCCAATCCCCCCGATCATGGTCGGCCGCAGGCAAGCTGGCAATGGAATGACAGGCATGTGCATTTCCCGAGGTAAACCTTGCCGATCAGGTCGGCTAATTTAGACGGCTTATGCGAACCCGCTGGAATGGCGAACGGCGGCGGGCAGTGGTCACGGCAAGCACGGCGACATCGCCGCAAGGCGGCGATGCGGTGCGTTCGGCGTTGTCCGCTCCAGGCACATTTCAGCGCCAGGAGCCTTCCGAGGGACTGCGCGAGGCGTGCCTGGTTTTCAGAGGATAAAACGGCTCAAGTCCTCGTCTTCCGCTACGTCGCCCAAACGCTGGTTGACGTACGCCGCGTTAACGGTGACTTTGCCGCTGCCCATGTCGGCCGCTTCAAACGACAGTTCTTCCAGTAGCCGTTCCATGATGGTGGCCAGCCGTCGGGCGCCGATATTTTGAGTCGTTTGATTCACGCGAAACGCAATGTCGGCCATGGCCTCGATGGCGTCGTCGGTGAATTCCACCTCGACACCTTCGGTTTTCATCAGCGCCGCGTATTGCCTCGTGAGGGCGTTCTTGGGTTCGCGAAGAATGCGAATAAAATCCTCCCGCGTGAGGTCGGTCAACTCCACGCGAATGGGAAATCGGCCCTGCAATTCTGGCATCAGATCGCTGGGTTTCGAGCGATGAAAGGCGCCTGCCGCGACAAACAGGATATGGTCGGTCGAGACATAACCGTATTTGGTTTGCACGGTGGTGCCTTCCACGATCGGCAGCAGGTCGCGCTGCACGCCCTGGCGCGAAACGTCGGCCCCCTTGCCTTCGGCTGCCGTGATCTTGTCGACTTCGTCGAGGAAAATAATCCCCAGGTTCGAGGCCAAATCGATCGCCGCCGCATGCACCTTTTCCTGATTGATCAGCGCTTCGCACTCCTGCTCAAACAGAATCTTGCGAGCTTCGGCCACGGTGACTTCGCGACGCTTGGTGTGCTTGGGCATGATCTTTTCGAACATGCCTTGGATGTCGAAATCCATCTGTTCGAGGCCGCCCCCGGTGAACATCATCGGCACGGATTTCTGTTCAATGCTGACCTCGACCTTGCGATTTTCCAGTTCGCCGGCGGCTAGCATCGCGCGCATTTTTTCGCGAGTCCGCTCGTGCCGTGCCGCCGCATCCTGGCTTTGCTCATTATCGAAACCGAGCGGCGGCGCCGGCGCGAGCAAATCGACCAGACGTTCTTCCACGCGGGCCCGCGCTTGCTCTTCCACCTTCTTGCGTTCTTGTTCGCGGACCAGCGAAATGGCGTTCTCCACCAGTTCGCGAATCATGCTTTCCACGTCGCGCCCGTAGTAACCCACCTCGGTGAACTTGGTGGCTTCAATCTTAATGAACGGCGCGCCAGTGAGCTTGGCCAGTCGGCGGGCGATCTCGGTCTTGCCCACGCCCGTGGGTCCGATCATCAAGATGTTCTTGGGGGTGATTTCCGCTTGCAGTTCTTCTGGTAGTCGTTGCCGCCGCCAGCGGTTGCGCACGGCGATGGCCACCGCGCGTTTGGCATCTTTCTGGCCCACGATATGTCGATCGAGTTCGGCGACGATTTGCCGGGGCGTCAGGTCTTGCACGGCATGTCCTCCACCACAATGTTGGTGTTGGTATAGATGTCGATCCCCGCGGCGATTTCCAGCGCTGCCCGCACGATCTCGGCTGCGGACAGTTGCGAGTGCGCGGTGAGCGCGCGAGCAGCGGCCACGGCATAGTCGCCGCCGGAGCCAATGCCCAGGATGCCGTCGGTGGGTTGGATCACGTCGCCATTTCCGGTCACCAGCAGCGTGTGCTGAGGGTGAACGACCGCCAGCAGCGCTTCCAATCGCCGCAACGCCCGATCGGTGCGCCATTCCTTGGCCAGTTCGGTGGCAGCACGAGGAATGTTGCTAGGGTACTCCTTGAGCTTGGCCTCAAAACGCTCGAGCAGCGCGAACGCGTCGGCACTGCCCCCGGCAAATCCGGTAATCACCTGGCCCTCGAGCAAACGGCGAATTTTGACGGCGTCGGCCTTCATCACCGAATTGCCCATCGTCACCTGGCCATCGCCGCCGATGGCGACACGTCCCTGGTGCCTTACGGAAAGGATTGTGGTGCTGCGGGTTTTCATGGCATTACACGTCAGCGGAAGAGGGAAAAACCGAACCGGCTGGCGCAAGGGCATCCTTTTGGAGGCCCCGACAGGGGCATCATCCATTCCCAGGCAGCAACCGCGCAGGACGCGGGACATCACCCCACCGGGCACTTGTCTCAAGTATACGCGTACAGCCCCGTCGCGGGCAGCAGGGGAGCGGCGACTTGCAGGGCCGAATTTGGCCCGGCACTTCGGCGGATTGAGATTCTGCGTTTTCGGTAGGGCGAGTCTTGCCTAGGCTTCATCGCCGGCGCGCAGCCACGGGGTGATGGTCGGCTGGCTAGCGCAAATTTCCCCGCTCTTGAAGTACAGCTCGATTTCGCGGCAGGCCGCCTCGGCGCCGTCCGAGGCATGAACCAGGTTCATTTGCCGACTGGAGCTGAAGTCGCCGCGAATCGTGCCGGGCGCTGCCTCCAACCCGTTGGTCTTGCCGAGCATTTCGCGGACCACGCGAATGGCGTCCAGCCCTTCCACCACCGCCGCCACAATGGGCGAAGCGGTGATGAATTGCTCCAGATTTGGATAAAACGGCTTGCTCACGTGCTCGGCATAATGCTGCTTGGACAACTCCGGAGTAACCTGGAGCATTTTCAGGGCGACAAAGTTCAGGCCCTTGTCCTCGAATCGGGACATTACCCTGCCCACCAGACGCCGTTGCACGCAGTCGGGCTTAAACAGTACCAAGGTTCGCTCGATCGCCGCCATGTTTGACTTTCCCTTTTTCGGCTGATGTTGAAAACGCGAGAAGGAGCCCGAACGATCGCAGGCCCCAGATATTGCTTGTATTGCCTGCGATTATCCTGGCAGAGGGATTTTTGACAAGGGCGGGAACGCAGTATCGTCTGCCGCCAGGAAATGAAAGTAGCGACGAGGGCGGCCGTTTTTTGCCGCCGGGCAATGTAAGGCGTTCCGCAACCTTTCGGTTGGGGGTGAAAACCATTGCGGGTAGAGCCCGAGCCATGCCCCGCTCGCGGATGTCGAGCCGCCCCCCTCTTTCCCGCTGTCTTTAGGGCAGATTTGCCCTTGCCATTACGGAACTTCGAAGGTTGCGGGGCTGGGCTTCACAGACCGAGTTTTGCGCGAGCGAAGTTCAAGCTTGTGCCAATATGGACGTCTTCTAGCGCGAGTTGCTCGGCCAACGGCAGTGAACTTACCTGCGGCAGGTTTTCGGCCGGATGCGCCCCAACGATGCGCAGAGCGCGGGCGAGGTCGCTCGCCGGAACGGTCGGCATGGTCGTCCAATAGCTTTCGCTCAGGCACGGTATTCTGAGCGGATCGCGGGTAATGAGTTCAAGCAGCATGCGGATTTTTGGCCGCGCCCGTTGGAGCGTTTCGACCATTCGCTTCAGGTCGAAGCAGCCCGCCCCGAGCGGAATGTCGGCGAGCAAGAATCCATCTTCGCATGATTTCACTGCCTGGTCTTTGAGATGCACCGTGAAGGCATGAGGTGCCAGCGCCTCGATCGCGCCATAGGGATCGTCCAGCAAGGCGAAGCTATTTCCGGTGTCGACACAAGCGCCGATGAACTCACTGCTCAACTTCTGGTATAACGCCAGTCGCTCGTCGATCCGCTGGTCTTTGTGATTTTCGACTGCCAGCCGCACGCGGTATTTTTCGACCAGTGGGGCGGCCCGTTCCAACATGCGCTGTGCCTGGGCCGCCGCTTCGCGAAACTCGCCCAGCGTTTTGAACTGTTCGTATCGTCGGCCTGGCATGACGACGGTGCGAACCGCCTGCACGCCCACTTCCGCCGCTGTGCGAATCTCGGCTGCAAAACGGCTTAGGTCCATCTCATTTCGAGGCGGACTCACAATTCCATCGATGAACATTTCGTGCTGCTCAGCATAGTCGCGCACGACACGAATACGGTTGGCGTCGAGCGTACCCAGCGCAGCCTGTATCCCGCCCGCCCCAAGTTCATGGCAATGCTTGAGGAATGTCAGCGGCTCGTACAAATCGACTTGCGGGTTCATGGCTTGCATGAATTTTCGGCGAATGCCGCAGGTATAAAGCACGAGTCCCAGGCCGGTTCGCCGCGGCGAATTTTCCTCTGCCGCCGGGGCACGCTTGGGCAACGTTGCGACCGCGGCCCACCCGGCGATTTGTGTGAGGGCCGTTCTGCGATCGATTGAATGGCTGGTGTGCAAGGCAGGATTCCTCGATTTTCTCGAAACCTTTCTAGTGCAAAGCGATGGCAAGACCCAAGACCGTTCGGCCACCTTCGGTTTGCAGACTCCTCCTGGCGGAGGGCGCGCTCGTGACCTTGGCGGGCCCCAATTTACTTCTGCCGAATGAATTCCAAAGGCGGGGCATCCGGAGGTCCCCCCGAGATACGGAATACAAACTTGTCAGGCCCTGCAGAGGCAACCTGGCCGACCATCGCGCCCTGGTTTTCCGTTTCCAGCACCAGCATGTCGCTGGTCGTCGTGAGTTCGCCCTGGAGTTCAACCGGGGGTTTACCCTGTTGCATGGCCTTCCAGGTAAAACCAAAGTCTTCCGCGATGGTGAGCAGTATTTTGGTATCGGTCGTTGTCGCAAGCCAGCGTCCCACCAAATCGGTCTGCGACTCCTGTGCGGTCGCCGGTTGTTGGGGAACAGGGGGCGTTTGAGAATCTGATTCCGGCGGAACGAGTGTCGCCAGCATGCGCTGGGCAGTGGTGTCTTTGGGTTGGAACTTGAGGACCCGGTTCAAAGCCGTGATCGCCTCTTCGGGGTGCCCCATGACCAAATAGTGATAGGCCAGCACAAACCAGCCAGCCGCATCGTTTGGAGTTACTTGCAAGTGTTGTTCGAGAGCCCGAAGCTGAGAGGTGTAGTCGTCGATATTACCGTACAACCCGGAGAGGGTGGTCCAGTTCATGCCCGGTGCAACGGCTAATAGTGGATTCAGCACGGCGGCAGCTTGTTGAAATTTTCCCAGGGCAAACAAGGCCAGGGCACGCATTTCATGCAGCACGGGATCGCCGGGCATCTGCCGTATCGCCATATCGAATTGGCTCAAGGCTCTGGCATATGCACCTGCTTTGAACAGCTTCAGGCCGTCCTCAAATTGACGCATGGCTCGTTGATTCAAGGTGGCATCGTCGGGAACCGCGGTTCTGATTTCGGCTGGATCGGCAATCATGTAGTTATTGATGATAACCGGTTGCGAATAATCGAACGGCGAAACGACCCCGGTAACGTAATAGGGATTGTAGAACGGTCCAGGCGCAACCCAGGAGCCGAGTCCCCAGCCCACGAAGAACACCGTAGCAGGACGGTACCAATAATTAACCCAATGCCCCGACCACCATCCGCGGTGCCAACTCTGATGAGGCCAGGTCGTGCCTCCCCACCCCCAGTGAGGACTCCAACCCCACCCGGGCCGATTGATGCCGATGTTGATGCTCGAGGGGCCGCTAATGCTGGGGCGGTTGATCACGATGGGGCGATCGGGCCGCACCGGACGAGGCCCGCCCCCGATGATTGGCCGATCGGGCCGATCCGGACGCGTGATGCCACCAATACTGGGGCGATCGGGCAATCCCGGGCGCGTGATCCCCGTTCCTGGCCGATCGGGGAAGGAAGGCCGCGTGCCGCCAATCGACGGACGGTCGGGCAATCCCGGCCGTATCATCCCACCCACCCCGGGACGATCCGGTAGGGTAGGACGCGTCGAGGGCAAACCCGAGGGTGGTCGCACCGTCGGACGGTCGATCGTGCCCGGAAACGAGGGGCGCGTGATTCCGGTGCTGGGCCTTCCCGCGCCCGGAGCGGGGCGTGTCACGCTTGGCAACTGCGGGGGTTGCACGCCGCTAAGCGAGGGAGGCAAGCGGTTGCCGGCGCCGCCAATCGAAGGCAAACCAGGTCGCGCCGCGGGGAGAGTCACATTGGACACGCTGGGGCGCGAAAAGTTTTGTGGCGGGCGCACCGCACCCAGGTTGGGTCGTGCGCCACTTGCCCCGCTAAAACTCGGACGTGCTCCGCTTATGCCGCCGATGTGCCCCCGGGCACCTCCAGCCGAGAGTCCACCCGCCATATTGGGGCGAGCGAAAATCTTCGCCGCCGGAAACCACAGCGCCAAGACCAAGCCCACGGTCCAAAACCTGCGGCTGTTCCAACATTGTATCACTTTGATCATGGCATGGTCCTCCGTGTTAGCGGTGGGGCGAGACGGCAGGCCGGGGCGTCGTTTTGGGCACTGGACGACGACTCGCGCCGGAATCGTTAGGTATCGCGGCGGATTTCACGCCAGGCGCAGGAGGTTGGCGAGTTACCGTTACTTCGAAGTCGTCGGCACGCGCTTCTCCGACAATCCGTTCGGTGCCGCCGATGATAAACTGGTGTTTCCCCTGAGGTTTGATCGAGATCGTAGCGGTGCCGGTCGTGCCGTCGGCCAGTGTTGCAACCGACTTGATCACCCAGGCGTCCTCGACCAAGGTCCAGATACCCTCGGCGAAACCACCATCGGATTCAAACAGCCACGAGCGAACCTTTCCGGACGTCGGATCCCAGCCGATGCGCTGCGAACTTTTCATCGCCACCTTGCCTTCGCGGGCAAAGCGATAATCGCCAAGTAAAAAGTTCCGGTCCTCGCTCCAGCGATACGAAATCCGCACGGCGGCGTCCTCGCCTTCGCTCACCCAATCGCCAACCAGCCAGTCGAGCACGGATAAACGTTCGCCGGGGGTCGGCAATGGATCGTCGTAGAATTCGCGAATGGAAGCGATCATCCATTTGCCGTCCAGCTTCGATCGGACGGTGATATACCGGACCTGCGCTTTGCCGTTCTCCTTTGTGGAAAGAAACCGCGTGCCCTCCTCGATCGCCAAGTTGTCGCCAATCACGCGAATCGATTCGATCTCGAGCCCCAATCGTGCCTGGGGAAATTTTGCGAAGTACTGCGTGAAGAGTTTTTGCAGGTTCTCGCGTCCTTGGTAGAGATTTCCTTCCTCGTCGATGAACTCGCCCCGGGGGATGAACTGCTCTGTAACCGCCGACGCCTCGCCGGAGTTAAAGGCATTCAAGAACACCTCGGCTGCCGCCGCGACGGCAGCCACCTCGGGACTTTCGTCCGCGGCGGTCGCCGTCGTGGCAGTCCACCAATCCGCAACGACCAGCAGCAGCGCGGCCTCCACAACCGATTTCCACCGCGGCGACATGGAACACACTCCCAAATGAAAAAGTGCGGAAAACTTCGAAACTCGGCCTGCAACCCTGTCAGGACTACCTGCGTAACCGGCTGAACCGACCGCCATGCAAACGCGTGGTATTATCGACCCAGGGTGGGCGTAGAGCATGCGCATTGCGTCGCGACACAGTTCGCCCAGTTGGTGACTCGCCCAGCGAGCCACGCCACAGGCATTGACCGGTAACATCCCAATTCTAATTATCCAGCCTGGCGGCAATGATCACAACCGGCGACATGGGGAGTTCACGAAAGATTTACGGACGGAGCAAGGTAGGCGTTTGTTGATGAATTTGCGCGATCGTGGGACGCAGGCAAGGTGCATTTCAGGTGCAAAACGCAGCCCAAAACCATCACGAAGGGACGGTTTGATGCCGCGACAAGAGCAGGTCGGCGACAATCTCTGGCTTCTGACTTCGGCAGCCGGGAAGCAGACGAGATTTCATTCCGATTGCACAATCACATGCAAGTGGCTCGCATAGACCGACAAGGGGCGCAGCAGGTTGTCGACAACGCTCGGCAACAAGGGAATCGGTAAGGGAGCAATCAACCGCAGTGCCAGATCGCGAGCAAATTGCCGATTGTTGCAGAGTTCGCCCAACATCCGCATCCGCGGGCGGTGCTCTCGCAGCAAGTTGACGAACGAGATCTTGCAGTCGAAGTCGAGACGGTCGATTCGCGCCGCGGCGCCTCGCAGGCCAAAATCTTCCGCCAAGGCCCGCGCCTGCTGGGCAAACGCTGCCGCTGCCTGGGGGTCTTCCCACGACCAGTATCGCTGCAGCCCGTCCGCCACGACATTCATCAAATGTTCCATCAACAATGCCCGTCCGCGGTGGATGTATCGCTCCCCTTCTGCGGGGGAATCGGCCTGCACAACTTCACCATGGATCAACAATGCTCGTCCTAGTTTTAAATTGTCTTGAAGTCTTCCGCATAACGGTTCCAGTTCCGCCATTACCTGACGGCAGCGCGCCAAATCGTTGCTTACCGCTGCCATACGATGGCGCATTAAGAGCACTTCGAGTGAAGACGTCGGCTCACCGAGGCGGGCAGCCACCCGCTGCGCCTCTTCAAGCAAGGGGTCGGCCGCAACCAGGTTGTGGCATTGCACCTGCCGCGAGGCCAATAGCAACAGGCATTCGATCAGATGCCGCTGATCGCCCAATTCGCGGCAAATCTTGACTGCCCATTCCAGCAGGTCGTTGGTGGTCGAATCTTCGACCGCTTGCGATTTGACCGCTTGCGCAACAATGCCGGGAATCGCATGCACATCTCCCCGCTGCCAGCATTCCCGTAGTGCTTCCTCGACAAACCAGCGCGACGTGTCCTTATCTTCCGACCGCATCCATCGCGAGGCAAAGCCGAGTTCTTCCGTGCTCAACTGCAATCGCAACCAATTCTCGTCGGTGAAATAGAAGCAGCGGTCGTCATCGGCCAGTTTTTGCGACTCTGAAACAAATTGCATGCATACATGTTGCGCAGCATCGTTTTGGCCGGCATCGAGCAGGAGCGCGGCCAATCGCAACTGAGCCTGACAAAGATTGCGATTCGCATCGTGTCCGACCCAAAATTCGACCAATTGCTCTTGAATTTCGATTGCTTCATCGAGTTGACCGGTGATGCGGAAAAGTTCGCAAATGCGCTGAGCAAGCAGGGGATTGGCGGGAGCCTGCGTTCGAAACGCCGCGTAGGCGTCGCGCATGCGCAACTTGGAGTGTGACTCGACCAACTCCCAAAATCGAATTGCATCGGTCAATCCGTTGTCTGTAAGAATAAGAAGCCGCTCGGAATCCGCCAACACGCGGTAGAGGAGATCCCAATCTTGCGCGGCCGCGTAATGCCAGGGAAGTTCTTCGAGCACGCGCGGGCTTGCCGGTTGACCTTCAAAATATTGAGCCAGGCGCTGATGCCACGGATGCTGATTCCTCTCAACGCTCGGTAGATAAGCAGTCTGGATTGCGGCACGGATTGCATTGTGGCGAATGGTGTAGCGTCCCGAGTGGTTCGCCAGTAGTCGGCCGCAGGCGTGCAGAATCGGTTCCCAGCGAATAATCCCTTGCTCGCCGTCATCTGCCTGCAACAGTTCGCGAAGCTCGGCTTCCGACAGTCCCCGGCGCGCCGCCCACAATAAACTCAACACGTCTCCGACCAAATGTCCTTCCGGATGCTGCTCGTAGGCCGCTTCCCAACGATCGAGCAACAAGGAAAACAGTTCTTCGATATTCTCGGCCGCAAGGTACTCTTGCGCGGCGTCCATCAACGACGCATGAGTTTCCGCCACACATAATTCTTCCAATATCAAAGTCAGAAACAGTGCATTGCCGCATAGCTCCGCCCGGCTGATGGCCGCCGTAATGTGGTGGCAAAGCGACTTTCCGAATCGCTCTTCGAGGGCGACGGATACCAAACGCTCGCGTTGGGCAGCCGTCAGCGGCAAAACGAAAACACGCGGCCATGCCTTGCGCGTGGCCGCTTCGATGGCGCGAAGCGGGTGCTGGCCGCCAACCAGTTCTTCGCTGTTCTGCGGCGAAGACGCCATCGACAAAATCACATGGAAATTATCTGGCAGCGATGCCGGCAACCAATCCAGGTCCAAGGCCGCGTCGTAATTCTGCAACTGGTCAACGCCGTCAATCACAATCAGCCAAGGGCTGATTTTGGCTGCCACGAACACCGCATTGCGGAAGCAGGCAGCCAATTCATCGCGACCCTCGGGCGTAGGACCCCACTGCGCGCCTGCCGCCGAAAACTCTTGAAGCAGCCGGCGAACCATGTACGTCCAGTCGGCGCTGTCTTGCGCCAGTCCGCAGAAATGAAGCACCAAGGGGCGTTGCGGTTCGCGTTCGTGCACGCTCAATGCCCAATCGGCGATCGCCGCCGACTTGCCGATGCCCGACTCCCCCACCAAAACCAGTGGTCGTTCGGCAGGGGACTCAAGATAGGAGTCCAATTCCTTAAAAATACTTTCCCGCCGCAAGTGTCCCAGGCGATAAATGCGTGCCACCGCGGCGTGTTCTCCACGCGCTCGTTGCCAGGGGAAAGGAGCACTCTGCGGAGGAAATCGGGCGTCAATCCGTTTGCGAAACCAATCCAATACCAGAGCGTTCAGCGCTTTTGGAGAATCGTACGAAATCACCTCCAATCCGGCATCGCGAATTCGTTCCTTGAGCGACGCCAACAATTGCCGTGACTGCGCCGCCAATTCCAGGGCTGATTCCAAGCCCAATAGCGATACTTCCTCCGCACTGGGCAGCTCTAGGTGCAGGGGCCGAACGTTGGCGGACAAGGTTTCTACGTACTTGGGATTGCGAAGGAACACTCCCTGTTTCTCGCGGTCGACTCGGCTGAGAACGCCGTGCTGGATCTCCAACTCAGTCATCGAGCGGTTCGTGAAATGGCTCAACTCCGGCCATCGAGAGAGCAATGGGGCCAATTCGTCGGAACCGGGGCGCCATCCGTATCGCTCGGCTAACAAGACGAGAATGTACTCGCAACGGTCGATCTGACGAAGACAAATCGGAATCACCTGTCTGGCGTTCTTTTGTTCGTCGGTAATTCCCCACCGCAGATCGATATCGGACCAAACAATTCCGCGTGCGTCGCAGTAATGCCGCAGTTCCCGAAAGGCAAGGCTGCTCAACCCTCGCCGCTCTTCAAGCATGTCGGAGAAAGTGCTCGAAACAAACACCCGGACGACTCGCTCGTGATCCCACCAGTCGTGCCCTGCACCGGAAACGCTGGTGTGGTCAATGCTCGGGGGAGAATTCGTCATCATGCTTGGCCCTGTCAGCAATGTCCGATGTCACATTCGATCGGCAGACGTACACGGCACCACAGGGGCATCTTGCCCAGATTCGACGATCCAAAGCTAGCGGCATTTTCCACGCTTCAGAACTACGCAGTTGATCGCGGAACGGCAACGGGTTCTGATGAAGCAAGATGTTGGAGAATCCAAGTCGAAAGCTTCTTACGAATCCTGCACGGCGTCAAAGTAAATTGCAACGGTGTGGAAGTCGTCACGCCTCGGGAGCCAAGACATGTTGGGTTTAGGCCGCACGAACGGAATGCCGATCTGCCTGCCTGCGAGCGTTGCCTCGCGGGTCCGGTTCGCGGCATCCTTGATTTTGTTGTGTGTTCTGCCGTCAATGTACGTTGCCGCTCAGAACGGCGTGGACGCGCCGTCCAGGCCGCTGGTGATCGAAGTCCGCCTGGAAAACGCGGCGATTACACCAATTACAGCCCGCTTCATCCGCCGAGCGATCAGCATGGCGGAAGAGCAGCGAGCGGAATGCCTGGTCATCGTGCTTGACACCACGGGTGGTTTAGTCGATTCCACACGCGAGGTGGTGAAGGACATTCTGGGAAGCGAAGTGCCCGTGGTCGTGTATGTGGCGCCCTCGGGCGCAAGGGCGGCCTCCGCGGGTGTTTTCATCACCATGGCGAGCCATGTCTCCGCAATGGCGCCTGGTACGAACGATGGCCCTGGCGAGATTGAGTTGAACCACTTTCCCATTTGCTGTGTAATGCTGGATGTGGCCGATATTCGGGAGCAATGTCCAAATTGACAGCATGGATGGAATGGAGGTCATGTCGTGCCGACCCGCAAAGTCCTCTTCGCCACCGATTATTCGGAACTGAGCGACGCGGTGCTGGATTTCGCCGCAACCCTGGCGCGCAGCCTCGACGGCCTGTTGATGATTGTGCATGTCTCCGATGCGGAATTGCACCCGGTGGGAGAACGGTTCGACGACGAGCCCCGACCCGACCCGAACGAACTTGCTCGGCTGCGTGCGGTGGTCCCCCCAGGCCAGGGACTTCGATACGAACATCGGTTGCTGCATGGCGATCCTGGTTCGCAAACCACGAAGCCGGCCGACGTGATTGTTCGCGTGGCCGAAGAAGAACAGGTCGACCTGATCGTACTGGGAACGCACGGCCGTTCCGGACTGAGCCGCACACTGATGGGCAGCGTCGCGGAGTCGGTTCTGCGCAATGCCCGATGCGGCGTCATTGTCGTCAAACCACCGTCCGGCAGTTGAACTCGCGTTCTCGCTTCCAAGGCGCCGTTGGTCACTTTACCACCGAAGTAGTCCCCCATGTCGAATGACAGCGACCCGCAGCGTTTCAGCCTGGACGTGAACCATCCGATCTGGGAGCGGTTCTTTACGGTCGCGCCGCTGGTGGTTGTCGGATCGCGCGAATCCACGGGGGAATACAACTTGGCTCCCAAGCACATGGCCATGCCTCTTTCCTGGGAAAACCACTTTGGGTTTATCTGCACGCCGAGCCATGGCACCTATCACAACGTCAAACGAGAAGGTTCGTTCACGGTCAGTTTCCCCAATCCCAGCCAGGTGGTGTTGACCAGCCTGGCCGCAAGCCCTCGTTGCGATGACGACAGCAAACCCGCGCTGACCGCGTTGCCGACCGTACCCGCAGAGATTGTCGATGGGGTGTTGCTGCAGGATGCGTATCTGCATCTGGAATGCCGGCTCAACCGCATCATCGACGGTTTCGGAGAGAACTGCTTGATCGCGGGAACGGTCGTTGCCGCCCGGGTTCTCGAGTCCGCATTGCGCATGGTCGATCGGGATGACCAGGAGATCATTTTTCAATCGCCCCTCCTGGCATATCTTTCTCCGGGACGGTACGCAATGATCGACCGCAGCTCGTCGTTTCCTTTTCCGGCCGGGTTTCGCCGGGCGCCGGAGTGAGCTTTATGGATTCGCCCGTTGCTCGACAGCTTCTGGAAATTGTCCGCCGCGGTCACGCTGAAATGATCGACCTGCTGGAAGCGCTCGTCAAGGCGGAGTCGCCCTCGCACGAGCGGCAATCGCAAGCCGCGGTGCAGGCCTTGTTGTGCGACGCGCTGGGCAGCGCAGGTTATGCGGTCCAGAAAACTCCCGGCAACCGCACCGGCGGCCACTTGTTTGCGTCGCCGCCGGGGTGGTCGGGGAACGAACCCAGCCAACTCTTGCTGGGACATTGCGATACCGTTTGGCCGCTGGGAACGATCGAGGAGATGCCCGTTCAGATTCGCGACGGAAAATTCTACGGGCCCGGCGCCTACGATATGAAGGCGGGTTTGGTTCAGGCCGTGTATGCGTTGCAGGCACTCCACTCGCTGGGATTGCCTCTTGCGGTGACGCCCGTGGTATTGATCAATTCCGACGAGGAAATCGGCAGTCCCGAATCCACCGATGCGATCTGCGACCTGGCGCGCCGCGTCGATCGGGTTCTGGTGATGGAACCATCGCTGGGGTCCGCGGGAGCCTTGAAGACCGCGCGGAAGGGTGTGGGCAGATTCACGATCACCGTGACGGGGCGCGCGGCTCATGCTGGCTTGGAGCCGGAAAAAGGTGTCAGCGCCATCCTTGAATTGACCTACGTTATTCAACAATTGTTCGCCCTGAACGACCCAGAACGGGGAATCACAATCAACGTCGGCACCATCGACGGCGGACTTCGCCCCAACGTGGTTGCGCCCAAGAGTCGGGCGGAAGTGGATGTCCGCGTGGCCACAAGGGCCGACGCGGAACGAATCGAGGCTGCCATTCGCGCCTTGCAGCCGGTTACTCCCGGCACCCGGCTTGAGATCACCGGCGATATTGGCCGCCCCCCCATGGAGCGAACGCCGGGGAATCAACGACTCTGGCAACTCGCGGCCCATGCCGCCGAACAGTTGGGCATCGAACTGGGTGAAGGCAATGCCGGTGGCGGATCGGACGGCAATTCGACCAGCCAATTTGTCCCCACTCTCGATGGCCTGGGCGCCGTGGGCGATGGCGCTCATTCGTCGACCGAGCACGTTCAACTGGAAAAAATGATCGAACGTTGCGCATTACTCGCGGCAATCCTCCTTGCTCCGCGCCAAACCTCCGAAAACAGCGTCTAGCCGAGCTCGTGCCGCAATCCATTGTATATTCACGCTGCACCCCGGCTTCTGCCACCCAACGAGTCATCCTTCATGCCACCCAAGCCCATCCTGCTCTCCATTGCGCGAATTGCCGATTTGGCTACGAAGCCGTTTGAGTTCCGGCCATTGGATCGAGAGAGTTGGCAAACCGGAGATTACGTTGTGGGCGAGGTCGTGGCCGACCTTCCGGCGCCGTGCCTGGAACTCTGCAATGGCCGGATGGTCGAGGCCGTGCGAGGGGACCTGGTGGTGGGCGCGTTGGGCACGCGCACCGCAACCCTGGAAGTTGTGGGAGATTGGCGGAGCATCGAGTCCGACGGCCGCATGCAAGCGCTCACCGCCGCCGGCTTGCTGGGACGCGCGACATCCGTCTCAAGGTTTATAACTCCGTTCGTGAATCTAAATTACCGCGGGCACCTGATGCGAAACGGCAACAAGCTGAGAATGAAAGATTTCATGCCGGAAACGTCCGACGTGTCCTACGATTGTCCGACCATTCTCTTAATTGGCACGTCGATGTCGTCGGGAAAGACCACTTCGGCGAAGATCATCATCCGGGAATTGAAGCGCGCCGGGCTGAAGGTCGTCGGAGCGAAGTTCACCGGCGCCGCCCGCTATCGCGATATCTTGACAATGGCCGATGCCGGCGCCGACGCTATCTTCGATTTTGTGGATGTCGGACTGCCATCTACCGTGTGTTCGGCTTCCGAATATCGGCCAGCGCTGGCGTCGCTGCTGCGCATGATCGCCAGCATCAAACCCGATGTCGTGGTTGCCGAGGCCGGAGCGTCGCCTCTGGAACCTTACAATGGAGATGTGGCGATTGAATTGATTCGTCCGCAAATAAGCTGGACGGTATTGTGCGCTTCGGATCCGTACGCCGTGGTGGGCGTGACGCAGGGCTTCGGATTTGAGGCCGATTTGGTAACCGGCGTTGCGGCGAGCACTACGGCCGGTATTGACGTCATCGCCAAGCTTACTGGTATCAGGGCACTCAATCTGCTGCGTCCCGAATCGCAAACCGAACTGTGCGAGATCCTGCGCGAGAGAATCAAGATGTAGAATCCATCCGAGAACTGCCATGGTTCGTTGTGCGACCGAGGAATCTGGATGCGAAAAGCGGTTTTCGGAACGGCTATTGATACCTCTAGCCGAAACGTCTCCAGACTCGGCCTTGGAGCATCGCACCGCGACATCTGAGTCAACAAGGACGTATTCATTCGCTTCATCGAGCAGGATTTCGATTCTCCGGAGTACCTGCTCGCTGTTCGGGAGGCATCATGACCCAGGTTTTGTGGCGAGCGGTCTTGTGGAGTGCGGCCTATCTGCTGATGGCAACTTTGCCCCTTGGAATTGCGGCCCTCGCCGAGGTTTCGGGACGGGGGTTCTGGATCGAATTCGGCGTTGGACTGGGCATGGTGGGATTTGCCATGTTGGGACTCCAGTTTGCCACCACGGCGCGCTTCCGCTGGATTGCCCCCACCTTCGGTTCCGATGCGGTCATTTACTTCCATCGCCAGGCCGGTATTCTCACGCTGCTGGTTGTCCTGGCACACCCCTTGATCCTGCTGATTTCCAATCCGGAATACCTCGCTTTCCTCGATCCGCGGGTGAACCTGTTGCGGGCAGTGTTTTTGATTGCGGCCATGCTCGCGCTAGTGCTAGTCGTGGGACTGCCAATCATGGGACTGCGTTTTGGGCTCAGTTACGAATGGTGGCGACTGACGCATGGGCTGCTGGCGGCGGCTGCCCTGGTGGTTGGGTTGGCGCATGCTCTGATGGTGGGGCATTACGTATCTGGGTTTGTCGGGCAGGCCTTTTGGGTGGTGCTAACAGGCCTGTTTCTTGGTTTGCTGATGCACACGCGAGTGATCAAGCCGCTGCTCGCGAGACGCACACCTTATCGCGTGGTCGACGTGCGCGAAGATCGCGGCAGCGTATACCTGTTGGTGCTGGAAGCCGTTGATCACGCCGGCATGTTGTTCCAACCGGGACAGTATGCCTGGCTCACGCTTGGGGAGACTCCGTTCGCGATCCAACAGCACCCGTTCTCATTCGCTTCCAGCGCGTGCGCGCCGAACCGGCTTGAGTTTGCCATTAAGAAAGCGGGCGACTTTACCGCCACCATCAAAGATGTCAGTCCGGGGACGCGAGCGTATCTGGAAGGGCCTTATGGCGCCTTTACGCTCGATCCGCGAGCCGAAGCAGCGGTGTTTGTCGCCGGCGGCATCGGGGTCACGCCCGCACTCAGCATTCTTCGGACGGCTCGTGGCCGGGGCGACGGCCGGCCCTTCGTCTTGATCTACGGAAACGTCAGCGAAGAGGAGATCGCCTTCTTCGACGAAACCGAGACTTTAGCAGAGCAACTGAATCTCAAGGTGGTGCATGTCTTGTCCGAGCCGGACCCCGATTGGAACGGAGAGGCTGGATTCATCACCAAGGAGGTGCTTGAACGTCACCTCGCGGATGTCGCCGGAAAGGACGCTCAGTATTTCGTGTGCGGGCCGCCGCCCATGATGGACCTCGTGGAACCAGCCTTGTTGGCGCGCCGCGTGCCCCGCTGGAGGTTGCTCTCCGAACGTTTCGATTTCATCTGAACGAAGGGAAAACACGATGGGACATGTTCTGGCCAAGTGGCTGGCGAGTATTTTGATACTGATCGCGCTGGCGGCGACGCTTCTCTTTGCATGGGTTCGAAGCCAATAGGGCATTCGACTGCAGGAGTCGCGGATTCACGGATGCCAAACGCTGCCGGAAAACCGATGGTTAGGGTAGCGCATATCGAATCGAGGTACGAATCTCCGTTGTTACACACTCGTGACGCCGCAGTCCTGCAGCTTCCCGTACAATTCGCGTACAGGAGGCAAATGGCATGCTCTTGTATTCGAAATTGCGTGGTGCCGGCTGGTGGACGGCTCTCACCGTCGTCGCGTGCGCCGTTACCATAATCAGCAATACTGTCTATTGTGGTGGCGGAGCGCCGCCGCGATTTCTGTTGGAAAAGGGAGACTGGGCGCGCAATCCCTGGTGGCTAGCGGCATTCTACTTCCACGTTGTCGGAGCATCGATCTGCCTGGCGGCTGGAACTCCACTGATGTTTCCGCGCTGGACGCGGAATTACCCTCTTTGGCATCGCCAATTGGGATACGTGTACCTGAATGCCGTGCTCTGGATGGCAGCACCCTCGGGATTGGCGCTGGCCATGACAGCCAAGGGTGGCTTGTGGGGCACAACCGGGTTCGCCATAGCTGGCGTTCTCTGGTGGTGCACCACCTGGATGGGTTACCGGGCGATTCGCCGTGGAGATATTGCCGCGCATGTTCGAGCCATGGTTCGCTCGTATTCTTGGGCGTTGTCGGCCCCCGTGTTCCGCGCCAGCCAAGCGGGACTGTTCTTTATTGGGCTGGAGGACGCCCCCAACTATGTCGCCTCCCTTTGGCTGAGCATTCTCGCGAGCGTGTGGCTTACGGAATCGTTTCTTTATCGCGGCCGGCGCAGCGCGCGAGAGTTCGTCGCAACCCGGACGCCCAACGCAGGAATGGCATCATGAACCGATCGCTAGTGATCCCCGCGACATTGTGTCTGATTGCATTCGCAACACTTTGGGCGGTTCTGCACGGAGCGACAGGCCGCGAAACCGTTGTTCCCAGGGAGCTAGAGGCCGCGCAGCTTCGCGAGCACCCTGGAACAGCGCCCACAACGCCTGCCGATTCCACGTCCGATTTGCGCCGACCAAACGGCAAGCCGCCGCTGTCGGCCGCAGAGGCTGAACAGGTGCTGACGACACTTGCCGACGAGTACCTGAGCCCGTGGCGTCAATGGGAGAGTTCGCCGAGCCGGTTGTTCTCTCGGGCTGCTCCGCGCCCGATTCCAACCATCTTTGCCAAAATTGATATCCCGCCGAGCGCAACTGACGAAAGCGATTATTTGATCGCGGCGACAATCGTCATCAGCACAGGGGGAAAATCCCAGCCAGTACCCTGCGTAATCGATCGCATCACCAAGCGCGTTCGGCTGTTTGCCGATGAACAGTGGCTCGCCGAAAACGAATGGTTGAAGAAAGCCCCGCTGCCTCATTCGACGAGATTCTGAACGACAGAACGACCGCGGCAGTCTCCATCCTGCGAATACCGCCCAGCGGCGCCCCCGTGCCTGCGTTGCCCGGCGACTGGCTTCGCGCGTGCAAGCTATTTGCTGGGTTTCGCGATAGGCGCGCGTTATCATGCCCGTTTAACAAGCAATAGCCACGAAACTATCGTCTGAAACGGGAACAACATGAAGTGGCACGGCAAACGCAAGGTTGTATGGCTTTTGTCTGCGATTGCGAGCATTGTCCTGCTCGGACCAGCACGCTTGCTTAACTCCGCGCGTGTCCTGGCCGATGAACTTGCCCCGCCGCAGGCGGCACAACAGAAAGCGGCCAACACCGTTGACGTGGTGATCCGCAATGGGACACTCGTCGATGGCACGGGCAAGCCAGGCGTGCTGGCCGATGTGGCGATCGATGATGGGCGTATCGTGGCGGTCGGGCCGCAACTCGACGTATCCGGGAAGGAAACGATCGACGCGCGGGATCGCGTGGTCTGTCCAGGTTTCATTGACCTGCATAGCCATGCTGACCGCGGCATTCTCGAATTTCGGGCCGCCGAGAACTACATTCGCCAGGGAGTTACGACGCTGCTATGCGGCAATTGTGGCAGCTCCCCCGTAAATGTGGCCGAATTCTTCGACAAACTGCGAGACGGGGGCACGGGGCCGAACATTGCCCTGCTGATCGGCCATGGCAGCGTGCGGCGCGAGGTGCTTGGTGCTTTGAATGTGCCCCCGACCGCGGACCAATTGGCCCAGATGAAGCAACTGGTGCGCGAAGCAATGCAGGCTGGAGCCGCCGGCATGTCGACCGGCTTGACCTATAGCCCCAGCGCTTACGGAACGACCGAAGAGATCATCGAGCTTGCCAAGGAAATTGCCCCGTTTGGCGGATTTTACGCCACGCACATGCGCGACGAGGGAACCAATGTTTTCGAGGCGCTCGACGAAGCCCTCAAGATTGGCCGCGAGGCAGGCGTGCCGATCCACATTTCGCACCATAAGATTTCCGCCGCGTCCGTATTCGGTTTGACTCGGCTCACGCTCCGGCGAATCGACGAGGCTCGAACTGCCGGCCTCGATGTGACCTTGGACCAGTATCCATACGGCGCCGGCAGCGGAGGTCTCGCTTTTTACGTTCCACAGGCTTCGCTCTCTGGCGGGCTGGACGCTTATCGTCGTCGCATCGCCGATCCGCCGCAACGCGCCAAGATCGTCGCCGGCGTGGAGGAAGTGTTCGTTCGCAAACTCTTTGAGGCGGGCCAGCGTACCGACGACCCGGAGCACGTAGCCGCCGCCTTGGCTCGCGTGCAGGTGGCCCGCGTTCCACAGGATCCCAAGCTGGCGGGCCAAACTCTGGTGGAGATTCTTCAGGCGCGCGGCATCGAAGTGTCCATCCACCATGGCGCGGAACTGCTGGTCGACTTGGTGGGCCGCGAGGCGGTAGGCATTAACCATACGATTGACGCTCTTCCCGGGGGAGACGTGGATCGCGTGATGCAGCATCCGCTCACGGCGATCGCTTCCGACGGCGGCGTATTCGAGTTCGGCAAGGATAATCCGCATCCGCGCTCCTATGGCTGTTACCCGCGCGTGCTGGGGCACTATGTTCGCGAGCGGCAATTGCTCAAACTCGAAGACGCAATCCGCAAAATGACGCAACTTCCCGCAAACCGTTTGGGCTGGAAAGACCGGGGCGTCATCGCTCCGGGTAACTGGGCAGACGTTGTCGTCTTTGACCCCAACACGGTGGTCGATAAGGCCACGTTCCTCGAACCGCACCAACACTCGGTCGGCGTCACTCACGTGCTCGTCCGCGGCGAGTTCGTGCTCAAAGCGGGCCAGATGACCGGAAATTTGCCCGGCCGGCCGCTTCCGGGGAAAGAACCGCGCAAACAGTGACTGGCGATCCGTTTCGAAGGATTCTTTCTGCAAGGACCGGGATTTACGAGCTGACTCCAAGTAATGACCACACTCAATTCGATCCTGCTGGCCCAGACATCGCAACCGGTCATGAGCAGCACCGGCTTAACTACCATCGATTGGATCATCGTGGCGCTGTACGGCGTCGGTACTTTGGCGCTCGGTTGGTACTTTGGCCGCCACCAGAAGACTACCCGCGAGTATTTCGTCGGCTCTGGCGGAATGAACACGCTGCTGATCGGCGTGTCGCTGTTTGCCACTCTGCTGAGCACCATTTCCTACTTGTCGATGCCCGGCGAAGCGATCGGCAAGGGGCCCGTTTGGATGATCTCGCTGCTCGGCTATCCCGTGATCTACCTCGTGGCAGGCTTTGTGCTGCTGCCGGTTTACATGCGGCATCGGGTGTCGAGCGCTTACGAGTTACTGGAAGATCGGTTGGGGCGGGGAACACGGCAATTGGGGGCCGGCCTCTTTATCACCTTGCGGCTGTTCTGGATGTCCACCTTGATCTACTTTGCCGCTACCGCGCTGGCCATCATCATCGGCGTCGATCCCAAGTGGGAACCGCTGATTGTGGCCCTTACCGGATTGGTGGCGGTTGGTTACACGTCGCTGGGCGGTCTTCGGGCAGTGGTGATAACCGACTTGATGCAAACTCTGCTGCTTTACGGCGGGGCAGTGCTGGTGATTGCCATGGTTACAGCGCGCATGGGAGGCTTTGGCTGGTTTCCCACGCATTGGCATGCAAACTGGGACCACCAGCCGGTTTTCAGTCTTGATCCCGCGGTACGAGTGACGATGGTCGGGGCGCTGCTGTCCATGCTGACCTGGCACATCTGCACGCTGGGCGGCGATCAAACATCGGTGCAACGATTCATGGCCACCACCGATGCGCGTGCCGCCCGAAAGGCGTTGGCCGCGAAGTTGATCGTGGGAGGCATCGTGCTCACCACGCTGTTTCTCGCCGGTTTTGCGCTGCTGGGGTACTACGAAGCGTACCCGGAACAACTCGGACCGGGGCTCTCTCTGAAGGCCCATGCCGACAAGCTGTTTCCGCACTTCATTGCAACCGGATTGCCCCCCGTGGTCAGCGGCTTGGTCGTCTCCGCCCTGCTGGCCGCCGCCATGTCGAGCGTCGACTCTGGAGTCAACTCGATCACTGCCGTGGTGATGACCGACTTTCTGGCCGTGAATGATCCTCCTGCAGAGGATTCTCAAGCTGATGATGCCGCGCAGCGAAAGCGTTTTCGCCAGGCTCGGCTTATGGCTTTCGCTCTGGGCGCGGTGGTCATCGCATCGAGTTCTCTGGTGAAGTACGTGCCGGGCAACATCACGGCTATTACCAGCAAAACCGTGAACTTGCTTACCGTGCCGATTTTTTGTCTGTTCTTCTTCGCGCTTTTCGTGAGAAACGTAAAACCGACGGGGGCTTGGCTGGGATGTGTCGCTGGAATTATCGTCGCAGTGCTCGTGGCGTTTTCAGGCCCCATTCTTGGCTACCGCGCTGATACGGGCACCGACCCGGTGAGTTTCATCTGGATGTCGCCTCTAACGCTGTTAACCAACATCGCCGTGGGCATGATCGCCTGCTGGTTGTTGCCGCAGCAGCAGTCGCGCGCCGGCCGGGTTTGGAGGTATGTGCCGGCGGTTGTTGCCGTAATGTTCTTGTTGTCGCTGATTACCGTGTGGCGGCCATCGCAACATATTTATCTCAATGCCAAGGACCGTGAGAAATGCCTGCAAGTGCTGCGAGAGGGGCTCCGATCCGAGGAGTTTTGGCCCTCGATACACGCGGCCGAAGGTTTGACAATCGGCGGCCATGGTGACGAAGTAAGGGCCTACCTGGAGCCCAGATTAAACGAGGATTTAAACGACCAGCAGAGGTGCGGCATCGCCCGCGAGTTGGTGCGGGCTGGCGACGCCACCAAGGCCCACGTCTTACTGGATATCTTGGTTAGCGACGACAGTTTCGGTCACATTCACGCGGCCGAAAGCTTGTATAAGGTGAATTGGGTCGGCGACGGGACCGCGTTGCGTCGAGCATTCGGCAAGAATCAACCCGCGGCTCTCCGCCGAATGGCCGCCGCGGCCCTGTGCAACGCCGGCGATCCGACTGCCGCGGCGTATCTGCGCCAGTGTCTGCGTGCCGCGGAGCCGGAATCTTACCAGATTGCCGCTTGGGTTCTCGGTTGCATCGGAAATACCGATGATATTGCGCCGATTCGTGCCCGGCTGACCGACGCCCCCACGCCGATCGTGCGCGCTTTCCTCGAGCATGCATTGGCCGCGCAGGGCGACGGAAAAGGGCTGGCTGCACTTAGCGCAAACCTGCAAAGCGACGACCCGCAGATACGTGCCTCGGCCGCCACATTTGCCGGCCAAGCTCGGGCCGTTTCCGTCGCCCCCCAACTGCTCAAAATGCTGGAAGATCCGTATTTGGATGCTCGCATCCGGGCCGCCCAGTCGTTGTTGGACCTCGCCAATCGTTGAACGGCCGAGCCTTTCGTTCGCATCGTTGTCGGCGGTTCGACCTTGACCAGAGAATGTCCCAAATTGCCTGAGTCAGTCAATTCTCTTCGGCAACTTCGTCCTGAAGAGAGTTCCAGATACTCAAGAATACTCCATCTACACCAGACTTGACTCCAAGTGACCAACGGTTTGGCATCCGTGCAATTGCTTGGAAGAACTTCAGGGATCGTGCAAAAGGCAGTTTCTTTCCCGGAGTGCAAGTTGTCTGACTCCTGCCGCCGGTCGGCGATACAATGGTTGCTTGAGTACACCGAACGGGCTTCTTGAGACAGGAGGAATCAATGGGTGCGGCCGCAACGTGCAAACCAAATTCGGGCGACTCTGCTCGGAACCTCGGCCATTGGCTGGCGATTGCCGTCATGCTGGCATTTCCGGCGGTTTGCCAGTCGAAGGAAGGCTCCGACACTTCACAACTCCACGACCTGGCGGCCAAGGATACTCTAACGGTTGTGCGGATGAACCACGGCGACGTGCTGCGGTTTCGTTTGAATAATGGCGAGATGCGGACGTTCGTCCTGGAAGACAGTTCGGCACACATTGTCGAGCGCGTTACTGGCGGCATTGTTTATTGCTTTGAATGTCGACTTCAGGCAGATGGCCAGCCCATGACCTTGCGCCGATACGTTTGCAGTCAGGAGACTTTCTACGAGCCCTGGGTCGTCAACGGGGTTCGTATCTGGTTCAGTTCGAGCGCGTCGATATTCAAGCTGGTTCCCATCCGTTATCCGGAAGACCACGACAAGCTGGATGCCCATGCCGTGCTGGCCTTGCAAGACGCCACCTTGCCAATCTGTCCCGAGCCCATGCAGCCCTGGTTTCCGATCGAGCGGCATTTCATCGACGTTGGTGCCTGCTACAACGGCGACGACCCTTGGCTGGGACCCTACCTGGGACAAGCCTGCCACGTGGGGCTAGACATCAATATGCCCAAGGGTACTCCACTTTATGCCCCGCTGAGCTTTGACGATCATTGGATCTTTTCAGCCGATCACCGCTGGCGCGGCGTGCGCCGCTGGCCCAACGGCGACCTCTGGGGACTGCAATCGCATCATGTCGATCGCATGCTGGTCCAGGAACGAGGTCATCTCAAGGCGGCTACCCACTATGCTGAAGCGGCCGGCAAAGGCATCGGATCGCATCAACATTCCCATTTTGAGTTTCGCCTGGGAGAGGGCGTCCTGAATCGCGGCCAATTGGGCGGCATTGAAGTCGATCCGTGGATACTTTTCTGGCAAATATTCGAAAACAGCAAGGCCAAGAAAGGAGAAATCCGGGCCGAGATCGATCCCGTGGCTCCGGCGCAAACCGGACAGGCAGTCCGCTTCGCGGCGAGACGTTCGCGGGGCGGCCTCGATGGGAAAGCACTGCGTTACTATTGGGCCTTTGGCGATGGCGGCTGGTCGAACGAACCGGCGCCTGAGCACACCTTTGTTCAAGCGGGAATGTATCCGGTTACCCTGGTGATCGATGACGGCCGACAGCGGGCAACGCACACGCAGCACATTTCAGTCAATGGTAAACCGCTGGACGAACCGGCCCTGGTGTTGCAAGGGTCTCGGGTGGAAACCACTTTTCGACCGCGGCCGGTGTTCGCGGCCGATGTCTATGGTTGGCCGGTCAAGCACGTGCCGCACACGGTTCGCTTCACGGCGGCCCCGACGCAGGGAAAGGACGATGGTCCCCCGGCAAAACTCATTCTGCTTCGCAACCTTGGCCGGGGAGAATTGCTGATCGCCAATACGCCGCAGGTAGACTACCTTGGCGGCAAGGAGGGCTGGTTGCATCTGGAACGAAAAGGCCAAGGCAATGAGCAGGGGCTGCACGTGGTTGTCGACGCCGCCAGCGCAGGCCTTGGTACGCACGAAGCCGTAGTGCACATACACTGCCGCGGAGCCATCAACGGCCAGCAAGCCTTTCGCGTGGAACTGTATGTAAGGCCATCACCCAGCGACGACGTGATTGTTGTCGATGATCGTGATGAGGGCTTTTACGCCACGCCATTTGTCTGGGTGGGACACCAGTTCCTGCGCTGTCCGCAGCGAGGTTTCCAGAAGCGCTACCTGACCGACGGCGGCCGCGCCGACACCAGGTCGAGTGTCGTGTTCACCCCGGATCTTGCGGCCGGAAGGTATGAGGTGACGCTTCACGAGAAGACACCATTTGGCGACGCTACATTTGACTATCATGTACGCCCGCAGGGGCGAGATAAAGGCCAGGCCTTTATCGGGTTCTCGCCCGCGAAAACCAAGTCGCGTTCGCTGGGAACGTTTGATTTTGCCGAGGGGAACGCCGGCTCTGTCGAGATCACGGCAACCGGGGATTCAAATGTTCCAGTCATTATCGACGCGCTGGAATTCCGGCGGGTACGTGAACCGTAGCAAAGGCGAATGCGCATAATCGCCATGACGTGACCCACCGGTGGACGATAGGAATCCACACTCGCTGCGGAATATTTCCCTTGGTGATTCCATCGCCCACCCAGATCGTTCTGTCACAACTAGCTTTGCTAGAATAGCGAATAGATGAACGGCGCCGCTCCGGTGCCCGCTAAGACGCCGATTACGCAACCGATCAACAACACAACCACGATTGGCAAGAGCCACCATTTTTTGTTGTGCTTGAGAAAATGGTAGAACTCTTGCGGAAGCGACAATTCTCGTTCTTCGGCGGCTTCTTCAAAGGGGGTCTTGGATTTCATCGGGATCACTGCTCGGAGATATACGCAAGTCAAGACTGGCGAAAGTAGCTGGACACATCGCCCGGTTGCGACTTGGGCTGCCAATACGTTTCCGCCTGGCGATCCAAGTGGCGCTGGAGCGGGTCGCCGCCGAATCGCCTTCTCAAGAAACCGATTGGCCAAAACAAACAGAAGAACGTTGCCAGCAATAAGACCTCGCTGACCAACCAACCGATCGGCAGCGCCAAAAAGCTCAGCCCAATAAAAAGTGGCGTCAGCCAGCGGGGCCGAATCCATGCCATGATGGCCACGACGGCGCCGATCCCCGAGGCCCAACCGAGAACGAACAGGTTGTTGCCCGTCCAGAGATAACCCAGCACCGGCAACGCCACGAGCGCGATCAGACCGAATTGCCGCAGTTGGCGGTCGGAAGGATTCGAATGAATATGCTGAAACGCCACGGTAAAACACGTTCTTGTTAGTCGGGTTGAAACTGGGCCAAGTGTCTCCGGCGGTCTTCATTGCCTGCCCGCTGCCGTTGTGCCTGCTTGAGCACAATCTGCCGTCCCAGCACCAGCGCATCCATATCGGTCATCATAAAACAACGGAAGGCGTCTGCCGGGGTGCAAACGATGGGCTCGCCGCGCACATTCAAGCTGGTGTTGATCAGCATGGGGCAGCCCGTTCGCTCGTGAAACCGGGATATCAGCCGGTGCAGCAGCGGATTCCGCTCGCGATCCACCGTTTGCACCCGGGCGGAATGGTCGACATGGGTTGTCGCTGGAATGGTGGAACGCGGGCAATTCAATTTCTCAAACCCCACGGCAGCTTGGCAGTCATTGCTTGCCGGCAGGCGATGCTCCTGCCGAACCGGCGCTGCCAGCAACATGTACGGGCTTTCGTCGGCTGGTCGCATCTCAAAGTAAACATGAACATATTCCCGCAACACGCTCGGCGCAAAGGGTCGAAATGACTCGCGGAACTTGATCTTCTGATTCATAACCGACTGCATGGAAGTGCTGCGAGGATCGCCCAAGATGCTGCGGGCCCCCAGTGCTCGAGGGCCAAATTCCATTCGGCCTTGAAACCAGCCAACCACCTTTTGCAGGTCAAGCAGTTGAGAAACTTCTTCTACCAGATGTTCCTCGGAGTCGCACGTTTCGAAGACCGCGCCTTCGCGCTCGAGCGTTTCCACAATCTCGGCTTCGGTAAACTCGGGCCCCAAGAACGAACCCTGCTGCGCGTCTTTGCCTGCGAAATTCCGCGCGTTTTCCAACAGTTGATACCAAATGAACCAGGCCACCCCGAGCGCTCCGCCGGCATCGCCCGCTGCGGGTTGGATCCAAAGATTGTCGAACGGTCCCTCGCGAAGAATCCGGCCATTTGCCACACAATTGAGGGCAACTCCGCCCGCCATGACTAGGTTTCGCATGCCGGTCTGCTGATGCACGTGCCGGGCGAGGCGCAAGAGAATTTCCTCGGCAACGGCCTGCACGCTCGCGGCCAAATCCATTTCTCGCGGCGTAATTTCTGCTTCTGGCGTCCGAGGCGGTCCACCCAGAAGTCGGTGCAACTTGGGAGAAGTCATCGTCAGACCCTGGCAATAGTTGAAATAACGCATGTCCAAGCGGAATGAGCCATCGGCCTTGAGGTCGATCACCTTCTCCAGCAGCACATCGCGGTAAGTCGGCTGGCCGTAGGGAGCCAAGCCCATCACCTTGTATTCTCCGCTGTTCACGCGAAAACCCAGGTAGTAGGTCATGGCCGAATACAACAGGCCCAACGAGTGAGGAAAGCGGATTTCGTGCGCAAGTTCGATGCGGTTGCCGCGGCCAACGCCGAAGCACGTGGTCGACCATTCGCCCACGCCGTCGACTGTCAGAATCGCGGCCTCGTCGAATGGCGAAGGGAAAAAAGCGCTTGCGGCGTGCGATTGATGGTGGTCTGCAAAAACGCATCGTTTTTGAAACTCGCCGCGCAGCCCTCGGCGGATCTCACGCGGCAGGTGCAGTTTTTGATTGATCCAGAGCGGCAGGGCCTGGCGGAACGAGCGGTACCCCGCGGGCGCGTAGGCCAAGTAGGATTCCAATAGCCGTTCAAACTTGGTGAGGGGCTTTTCGTAGAACCCGACATACGCCAGGTCGGCCGGTGCGATCCTTGCCTGGTCCAGGCAATAATCGACGGCGTGTTGAGGGAACCGGTGATCGTGCTTTTGACGCGTGAATCGTTCTTCTTGCGCCGCCGCCACAACTTCCCCATCAACCACCAGGGCCGCCGCCGAATCGTGATAGAACGCCGAGATTCCCAAGATGGCAGTCATAGGGCAGACTGAGTTACTGAGATTCCGGCGCGAATTCGGCAGAAGCATTGCTCGGCGATGGTGCACGCAATACCGTCGCTACCTCGATTCCAACTCCGCCAACAACTCTTCGGCGGCCGCGTCGGCCGGATTCAATTCGAGGGCGCGGCGCAAATGCCGCCGAGCTTCGTCACGACGGTCGAGGCGCGCCAGGGCATATCCCCAATTGTAATGCAGGTTGGCATCGTCGGCGACGAGGGCCGCGGCTCGCTCGTAGTACTCCAGCGATTCTGTGTATTTTTCCTGCTCCGCCAAGATCGCTCCCACCATTTGCCACGCTGCGGCGTCACTCGGGCGAAGGTGGGTGAGCGCGAGAAATTGCTCACGGGCTTCGTCCAACCTTCGCCCATCGACCAGCATCGCCCCCAATAACTGCCGGGCATTGGCGTAGTCGGGCATTTGTTGGACGGCTCGTTGCAAATACTCGGTCGCCATGACCAGGTTGCCTTGCGAACGAAGATAGGCGCCGCCGATCACCAGGCTTTCAGGATCGTTGGGCAAGGTTTCCAGCGACTGAAGCGCGATTCGGCCTGCTTCTTCGTGCTTGCCGGCCCAGTTCAGCACCTTCGCCACATTCCGTTCGGCGATGGCGTGTTGCTCGCGATCGATTCGTTGATCGATCTGCCGCGTCGCCCGTTCGATATCTGCTTCGGCCAGCGGGCCAATTCCTAATGCCTTCTCCTTCGCCAAACTCTCGACCACCGACACGGCCACCATCCGGTATCCGTCGATGGTCAGATGAACGTGGTCCAAAAAGTACTCGCATCCAGGGGCATTGTGGCCATGCCGCACCAAACAGTCGTTCTTCACGATCAAATCAAAATCGACCAGCGTCATTTGATGACTCGCGGCAATCTGGCGCATGGCCTGGCGAAACGAGGACGGCGCGCGTAGCGGGCACACGTCTTCATCCAAAGCACGCTCGAAAGCCAACGACGCTTCGCCCGTTCGTCCCAAGCTCAACAACAGGCGGGCCATGTTAAAGTGGCCCATGGCACAACGGGGATCGAGTCGTGTTGCCTGCTCGTGCGCGGCAAGTGCTTCGTCGAGCCTGCCGGCTCGTTCCATATCGTTGGCGTGCCGATGGAATGCATTCCAATCTTCCAACTGCTGCTCGGAAAGGTCCGCGGTGTGTTCGCTCTTGAAGGGCGAGCAATCCTTGAGATTGACGGCCGGAACCACGAGTAAAATTTGCGCTCCGCTGCGCCGCGCCAATTCAGCCATGCGGACCAGATTCAATTCGAAATGCGCCAAAACCTGTTCTTGCAACGAATCGTCGCGGTGGTAGGAAGACGGCCCCACCGTATGATCGAGTACGGCGTCGACTTCGGCCGCGAGAACGGCACCCTCGCGGCGCTGGCCCGCGAATAACCAGTGCAGCGCGCTAAAAGTGCGGCTTCGTCCAAGCACCGCAGCCGTTTTCAACAACGCAGCCGGCTTGCGCCGCAGGTCGCCGTACGTGCGCTGCTCAAGAAATTCATTGTGGCCGGTATATACAATGAACAAATCGGGCTCGTACGCCGTCAATTCCTCCATCAGAGCGGCAACGCGATAGCTGGCGTAGCTGATGCCGCCGCAATTGATCACCTCCCACCGGGTATTGTTCGTTGCCGACGGCAACAATTCGCGAAGCCACGCGGAAAAGGAAACCGCGTCGTCATAAGGATGACCGTAGGTCGTGGAGCCTCCCAGGCAAAACACGCGCCGTGTGCCAGGCGCCTTCTCGCGCGGAAACCGCTGCTCGTTGAACCAGGCCTGCTTGTTGGACGCCGTCGTCATCCAGACTCGCCCCTGCTCATCGACCTGCGGCTCGAATAGCGGCAGATTGCCCGCAAAGCCGACATAGGGATCGTCGCCAGCGGCGATGGTGCGAACCCCGGCCAGCCACAGCCCGCACTCCAGCAAGGTAAAGAACATCGCGATCGCGATCACGGCGAAGAGGAGTTTCTTCCGCCAGGTAAGCGAGGCGCGGGTTTTCGGGGGATGGGAGGGGTTGGCGTTGGCTGGGGACATCAAATGTTTTCCCCCACACTCACGGCCAACTGGGGCGAAGGTCCGCCGAAGCAGTTTTCTATTTCTCGCCCAGGCATATCAACCGGCCATCTTGCAGGGAGATATAAACCCGGCCGCCAGAAACGGCCAAGCCGTCATGCACGGGCGTGCCGCCAATTTTCGTTTCGGCGAGCAGTTTGCCGTCGGCCAGCGAATACGCCTGGACCACGTGATCCAATTGCTGCTCTTTGCCCATTGGTAGGAGTCCCGCCACGTAAGCACGGTCTGCCGTCAACGCCATGCCGCGAAGCCGCGAGGCGTTGGGCATTTTCAACGCCCAGTCTTTGCCCTCCTTGGCGGCCTTCACAAACAGCGAGGCGTCGCCCGACATTTTGCCGTCGCCGCCCGCAACCGAGTCGCAAGCGTAGAAACCGCACGTCGCCTCGCTATGAAACGCCAACATTTGGGCGCTCACGCGTCCAGTGGCTTGCCATTGCTGCAGATTTTTACGCATGGCGATCGGACGACGATACCAGGCGTCATTCAGGAGTCCCAGCCGACCGCCGCGCAGCAATGCTTGGCTTGTGTCGCCGCCTTTGCCAGTCTTGGCGTCGAAGCGGTAGGCGGCCATCTGTACCCCGCCCTCGGCTGCCGTCAGCACATCGGGAATTCCCTGGTAATCTTGGGCCATTTGCGACCAGACAAGCTTGCCGGTGGCTGGCTCCACGGCGCAAACGGTAATGCCGCCGTCGGAATCGGCATGGCGTCCCACGCCAAAATACGCCAACCCTTCATACATCAGCACTCCACCAATTACCGGCCATTTCGATTCCAACTGGCCGAAGGCGACAATCCGTTCATCGCGCGGAGCAGCACAGAACTGCCAGACCAGTTCCCCATCATCGACGCGCACGCAATAAACCCAGCCATCGCGAGAACCGAACAGACACAAACCATCGTGCAGCGTGGGAGGGCAGTCGATCCGGCCGGCGGCGGTAAACGTCCATCGCGGCTCGCCCGACTTGGAATCGACGGCTCGGATCCGATGCTGATCGGTCGCCGCGGCAATCGCCACCGAACCCACGACAACGGGGCTCGAAAGCCGGCCACCGTCTTTGAGATCCCACTCGGCGGCCAGTTTTTCGTCTACCGCGGCAGCCACTTGGGCCGACCAGAGCAGATCCAGTTGGCTGGGACCGCTGGCAGTGGTGCTGGCGGTTCGCAGCGAGTCGCGGCGGTAGGTGGGCCAATCCTCATCGCCGGCAGCCGCCATGGATACCGGCTTGCCATAAGCGGGCCCCTTGATCAACCGCCAGTCTCCCGCTTCCCAAGCGGTTGATGCCTCTGGCTGGCTCTCCAGTCCCAGAAATCCTCGCAACATGGGATAACATCCGCAGCCATGCGGGAATGAGTACAGGTTGCCATTGGCGGGCAGCACGCGCGCCATGCCGCACGAGTTTCGCGCCGCCGCGAAGTGGTGGTATTCGCCGGTTTCGTATTCGGCAAAGTCCATCGAACCGCACATGATCAGCCGGGTGGTTGCCACGTCGTAGCTGCATCGGTGCTTCAACGAAAAATCGGAGGGCTGCACGATTCGCTTCTGAACCTGCCCGGTGGTCGGATCGAGTCCTTCCCAGGCGTAATTCTTTGTCCCCTCGGACGACGCAGTGTGAACCCATACCAGCCCGCGCATGGCCAGCACCTTCAAAAAGCTGCCGCCGTGCCCGATCGTGGGATACGTATATGTCCAAAGATGCGAACCATCGCGGGCCGAAACACCGTGATTTCCCGCATTGCTCGCGGCCACCAGCGTGTTTTCAAAGGCGAGCAGCAGCGTCGTGGTGCCCGAGGACCATTTGCCAGTGGGCTGTTCCCACTGGACCTCGCCCGTCTTGAGATCGAGGCAAACGAATTGCGAAACGCGGTCGCCTTTGGCGTCGCGGCCGGTCGTGTTCAAATAAACCCGGCCGTCGGCGGCGATGAATTGTGCCGGCGTCGCAGGGTAGGTCCAAAGATGCTTGTCTGATTTTGCTTCGAAGCACGCGAGACCCGCGGGCGACTCCACCAACAGGCGGTCGTCGATCACCAGCACCTGGCCCGGGGCTCGCGTCTGGGCATATGTGGTCAGCACCTCTCCAGAGCGCGCGTCCAACGCCACCAGCGGACCGGCGTCGTCGACTACCGCATAAACGCGATCGTCGACGGCCGCCAAGGCTGCCGACTGCTTCGTCGCCTTGCGTTTCCAGAGCAACAACCCGTTATAAACGTCGCGGCCGATCAGCGTGTTTTGCGGCCTGACACCGCTGGGCGTTTCGGCCTCGTCTTCAAAGAGATATACCAGGTGTTTCTCGGTCGCCACCACGCCAGGCACCGCGCTCTTACGATACCCGGTGGGCCATTGGGGGCCCGCTACCCAGCGCACGCCCGTGGGCACGCCCACTTCTTGATCATGAGAAACGGGATTTCCGCTGGCGTCGTATTTTTTGTGCGTCCATTGGTCGGTGGACGGTTTGCGAGGCTTGGTCACCTTGGCCCATAGCCCCTCGATCTCAATGATTTCAAACTCTTGAACGCCGGCGCCGCGTAGCGTTTTGGTCAATGCATCGTGCGAAGAACTCCCCAGCCAGGCGGCACCGCCTGGCTGCAATACCCGCTGCACCTCGGCCAGCGACAACCCTTGCTGGACCAAGGCAGGAAGATCGTCGGCCACGATCAAATTGGCGAGATCATTGGCATAGGGCAATTTATTCCAGGAGCTTTTCTGCACCGAAACAAGGCCTGCCAGGTTCGCGTCCTCGATTTGCTTGCGCGCGACTTCCACGGCCGCATCGTCGGCAGCCAGCCCATGTACCAGGCGTTTGCCGTTCTGCGATAAAGCGGTAGTGACCGCGCCGTCGGTCACTCCCAAGTGAACGCAGAAACCTGCGGGCGAATCCAGCGACTCGAGCACTGCCCGAGCCAAGGCTTCGGCACGAGGAACTGCCCTTTGTTGCGACCAGGCCCAAGACCATCCCCACACCGCAATGCTCAATGCGACGGCCGGCACGGCCACCCGCCAGGTGGAACGCCAGGTGCGTTTCATCACAATCGTCTCCGGTGGTAGGCAGGGATTCAGGGAACCGGGCGCATCTGCCAAATCCTGCGGCAGGCTGGCCAGCCAACGGCAGATTCATGGTAGGAGAGTCGCCCCCCCGGCACAAGATAAAAGCCAATTCGCGAAGCAAGGCAGCGCACCGGGATCACCCGCAGACGGGTTGTTAAATCGGTCGGGTTACCCGCCAGCAAATTGCGATCGTATACTCTCGGTCCGCTGCTTGCCGGATGGAACTTGCCGGACCAATCGCGGACATTTTGGTCGGAGCGGGGGGACGATCGAATCGCCGTATTCGTTCACCCAGTTGACAAATTGGCGGGCGCGGGGAACCTCAGCCACCCATGAGAGCCCGTACGCATTGGGCTCTCGGTTCAACGGGCAGCCCGTAGCGAACTTCTGCCGGAAGGTACCTTGAACCGCTGAAAAACATTGCGCTGCAAATCCCGTACAAATCGCCAGCCGCCGTCGTTCGCCGACCCTCGGATTGACTTCAGGTACGGCTTGGCAAGCGGACGCCTGCCGGGGCAGTTCGACGCGAACAGCGCTGCATTTATTGAGGATTCACCAGACCACGGCTGCGGAGTTCCGCTACCACGGCCTGCACGATGCGATCGACCTGGGGAACGGAATCCTTGCCGCGTGGGGGGCAGCCGGCGACGGGTTCGTCGGCGAAGCCTTCCTCGGCCAACAGGCATTGCAACGTGTCGCTGACCACGGTGAGATCGACATGTTGGCTGGGGGAAAGTGGTTGGCGACCAATGCCGGTGTCGAATCCACGCAATCGCAGCGCGGCCCGAAAGCCTTCGGGGAAATCGGCCGAATAAATCATGGCGTCGAACAGCCGCAGCAGCTTGTATTGCAGATCGCGGGCCTCATCGAGATGCGCGGCCATGGTCAGGTCGTATAGCTTGCGGGTAATCTCCGGCACAATGCCGCTGGTGGCGTTGGTACCGCCGTCGCACCCGATGATCAGCATGGGCACCAGCGCCGCGTCCCAGCCGGTGAGGAAGCTGAACTCGGGACGATTGGGCCGCACGGCCTGAATCATCCGCATCATGTGCGGCAGGTCGCCCGAGCTATCTTTGATCGCCACCACGCGAGGGCATTCATCGGCCAAACGCTGCACGGTGGGCACGTCGATCGGCGAGGCGAACATGGGAATGTTGTACAGCGTGACATCGATCGGCGAGTTGTCGGCAATCTCTTTGAAATAAGCGTAAACCGCGGCCGGGCTGAGCTTGTAATAAAAGGGCGAAACAATGGCCACGGCCCTGGCCCCCATCTCGTGGTACGCCTCGCAGGCCTTGATCGTTTCGCGGGTGTTGGCCTCGGCGGCGCCGGCCAGAACGGGCACGCGACCCGCCGCCTGGTCGGTGACGATTTCGATGATTCGCCGCCGCTCCTCGACGGTAAACCGGGTAAATTCGCCCGTCGACCCGTTGGGGTACAGGCCGTGCACGCCGCGCTGGATGAGCCAATCGGTGTAGCGGCGTAGTTCTTCCTCAAAGATTTCCCCCCGACGATCGAGGGGGACGAGGTTGGGGGTGAAAATACCGCGCAGATCGGTTTTAGCGGACATATCGGAGGTTTCCGCAGTGGAAGTACGAAGGTGGGCGACCGGCCATACGGCGGTCCATATCTTGATGGGCTTCCGTGCGCCTCCATCATAGCTCACACCACGAATCATGCGAGGTCATCGTTCTCGCAGTATTTTCAGATGGCCGCAAGGCTCGCTCGCTGTACCACGCACCGGATCGTAGAATGACACCAAACGAGCGGCCCAGGCTTGGCATCATGCCGGCGGATTCGTCAGCCTCGCCGCAATACCAGGCAGGTCTGCCGCGTTCTCAAAGAAAGCCATATGGATTTGTTGATGGTGGAAGACGACCAGCGTTTGGGCAAGGCGCTGCAGCGAGGTCTGGAAGAGGCAGGGCACATCTGCACGTGGACCCGGAATGGCTCGCATGGACTCGAGTTCGCCCGCACCCAGCAATTCGACGCGATCATCCTCGACCTGATGTTGCCGGATCTCGATGGCCTGACGATTCTGCAATCGTTGCGCCGCGATGGGATTCAAACGCCGGTCCTGGTGCTCACGGCATTGGGTTCAGTCGATGACCGGGTGCGCGGGCTGGAGCGGGGCGCCGACGACTACCTGGTGAAACCGTTCGCATTTCCGGAATTGCTGGCCCGTTTGCTCGCGCTGTGCCGTCGTTCGGCGGTGCGTCCCGCCATGCGCCACCGAGTGGGACCGCTAGAACTCGATTTAAGCACGCGCAAGGTAACGCGTGGCAATGCGGACATTGACCTGTCGCCCACCGAGTTCAGCATTCTGGAGTTCTTGATGCGGCATGCCGGGCACGTGGTGACGCGCAAAATGCTCAACGAGCACCTCTGGGGCGAAGACTGGCACGGCGTGACCAACGTGATCGACGTGCACATCAATCGTCTGCGGCGGAAGATCGATCGGGGCCAGGAAGAACCGCTGATTCATACCGTGCGAGGTCGAGGCTATGTTCTTCGCGCGTCTTAATCAATTCAGGCGGACACTGCTGTTCCGCCTGATGCTTTGGAACATCTTCGTCATTCTGCTGACGGCTAGCGCTACACTCTTCGGCATGCAATTTGGCGTTCGCAGGGCATTGCTTCATGAAGTCGACACTTTTCTCCTGGACGACGTCGATTCGCTGCAAGGATTTCAGCTCGACCTGGCCACATTGAGCAATCGACCCACCGGAGCCCGACGATCATCGCTCCAGCACCATGGCCACGGTCGGTTCGTAACCGTACTCGACATGCAAGGCCGCGTGCTGTGGGCCAGCGACGATCAGCCCGGCGAGTTGCCCCCGCAACTTCCCCTCGATGATTTGGGCCCCGCGCACGTGGCCGATTATCGGCTGGTTCAGCGAACCATTTCCAGCTCGGATGGCACGCCCCTGGTGGCCCGGGTTGGCATCCCGCTTTCGGTCATTGCCGAGGACGTCAATCGGGTGGACATGTTGGCGGTGATCGTGGCCTGCATCATCTTGCTGATTGCGCCGCTGGTGGGATACGCCCTGGCCCGTCGCGTTATTTTGGTCTTGCGCGACATTACGCGGCGCACGAGCCGTCTGCGGCCGGCACGTCTGGACGAACGATTGCCGATTCGCGGCACGGGCGATGAACTCGATCAGTTGGCGGTGACGGTGAATGGGCTGCTTGACCGGTTGGCTTCGTATTTGAGCCGGCGAGATGACTTTGTCGCCAATGCCGCGCACGAACTGCGAACTCCGCTGGCCGCCATTCGCAGCACGGCCGAAGTGGCCTTGGGCGTTCACCGGACGCCGGGCGAGTACGAAGGCATTTTAGAGGACGTGATCGACGAATGTTCGTCGCTGGACCACCTGGTGAACCAACTATTGCTATTGTCCGAAAGCGAAGCCGACCGGATTCGTATTCATGGGGAACGGGTCGCGCTCGACGAAGTTGTCGCCCATTCCGTGGACATGTTCGCCGCCGTGGCCGAATCGCAAGAGATTGAATTCCAAACGCGGCTCGCTCCGGCGGTCGTGGAAGGCAACCGGCACAGCTTGCGACAAGTGATCAACAACCTGCTCGACAACGCCCTGAAGTTTACGCCTGCCGGCGGCCGCATCGAAGTGACTTTGGAACAGCAATCGAGCCCACAGGAAACGGTGCTGCAGGTCGCCAATACGGGGCCGGGCATTCCTCCGCACGAACTAGGGTTGGTGTTTGAGCGGTTCTACCAGTGCGACAAGTCTCGATCGAGTCAAAATGGACGCCGGGGTACGGGCTTGGGCTTAAGCATCTGCAAGAACATTGTGGAAGCCCACAATGGCCGCATTCAGGTTGAGAGCCGTCCCAACGAACTGACCGTGTTCACGGTCACACTTCCCACGGCCACTTGATTCGTAAAGCATGCAGGAGAGGCCAACAAACCTGTCGACGAGCGTCCCGGAATGGACTGCCCTGGTTCGCTTGCAACATGATTTTCCATCAACCAAAATGTTGCCAACCCGACGCCCGACAGGCCGCTGAACTCGTTGTATTCTGGCGAATACGTCCGAAGCAGTCGAACCAATCTAGCAAAGGCATATCATGCGTTCTTCTTGGATCGCCCGTGTTATCATGGCGCTATGGGTTGTTCTCCAATCACTCCCGTTGTCCGCCGACGAAAAAGACGCGGTGACCGACCCGGCCGATGCCGGGGAATCATTTGCGTTGCAGGGGGAATATCTGGGCACGATGCCGCACGACGACGGCACTAAGGTCAAAATCGGCGTGCAGGTCGTCGCCCTGGGGAATGGAAAGTTCGATGCGGTTGGATGTCCCGGCGGACTACCCGGCGACGGCTGGAATGGTGAACGGAGGTTTGGCGGCCGAGGAGAACTCAAGGAGGGTGTGGTGTTGCTTACAGGCGAACAGGGACGGGCCCGCCTGGCCAATGGCAAGCTGGAAGTGCTGGGAAAAAACGGTGCCGTGCTGGCGACGTTGAGCAAGATACATCGAAAAAGTCCCACGCTGGGCGCGAAACCACCCGATGGCGCTGTCGTGCTGTTTGACGGCAGTTCGGCGGAGCCATTTCAGGGTGGAAAACTGACCAAAGACAAACTGTTAATGATGGGGGCGACCAGCAAGCAAAAGTTTCGCGATTTGCAATTGCATTTGGAGTTTCGCACGCCGTTCATGCCGCTTGCCCGAGGACAAGGGCGAGGCAATAGCGGAGTGTACCTGGGGGGCCGCCACGAAGTACAAGTGCTCGACTCATTTGGCCTGGAGGGCAAGAACAACGAGTGCGGAGGGATTTACAGCGTGAAAGCCCCTGACGTGAACATGTGCTTTCCACCGCTTTCGTGGCAAACGTACGACATCGAATATCGGGCCCCGCGGTTTGCTGAAGATGGGACCAAGAAATCCCACGCGCGCATCACGGTGAAGCACAACGGGGTAGTGATTCACGACAACGTGGAAATTCCCCATGCGACGACGGCCGCACCGGTGAAGGAAAGCGGCGATCCGGGTCCGCTTTATCTACAAAACCACGGCAACCCGGTCTATTTCCGGAATATTTGGCTGGTGGAGGGCGAGACGGAGTGAGGAAGGCGGGCGCTTGTGTGTTGAGAGCCGCCACGCGCCAAGCATTCCCGACTTTACCGGCATTCGAGGCGGCTAATCCGCCAGATACCGCTGGTTTGCCGGGAGAAATCTGAGCGAATCAATAATTCATGCCCACTTTGCGTTTCCGCAGTTCCAGGGCCAGATCGTGCGTGGTGGTATACTGTACCGCGTCAAAGCCAGCCTCGCGCGCCGCCACGACATTGTCGGGCACATCATCCACATAAAAGATTTCGTGAGGCGCATAGCCGGCAAGGTCCGCGGCGCGGTGATAGATCGCCAGTTCGGGCTTCATGACGCCCAGTTCGAAGCTCAGGGCGAGTCGATCGAAGGCCGCCGGGATCGGTCCATAACGGCCGTCGGCAACGTATTCCCAATGCCAGATGTTGGTGTTGGAGAGGATTCCCACTTTGACGCGGGCCGCAAACAGCGCGCCCAGCAGCGGCTTGATGGAAAGGTTGGGCCAAAAGATGTCGTTGGCGGCCCGTTCCAGAGCTTTGCGATCGGGGCGGGCTTTTATGGCATCGCAAAAGCGGTCGTAAAATTCGTCGGGGGAGACGCGACCCGACTCGAATTCCGCTTCGAGCGATGTCTCGAAAACGACCTCGCGCACCTGCTGCGGCGTAATCACCCTGTCTGCCGTGCTAGCCACCGCAGCCATTTGCCGGCAGGCAATGGCATGATCGAAATAGAGCAGGACGTTGCCGAGATCGAAATAAAGAAACCGAGGTTGCCGCGGCGCTTTCAAGCACGCTCTCCTTCCTTGGGAATGGAAGTCCATGAAATTTGGTACGTATTCATACGGAATTTCCCAGACGAATCGGTGGCCGTACTCGGCGGCTGTAAACAACGTATAACTTGCGTCTTACACCAGACCCCACCGACCCGCCGCTTGGATGTCTACTTCGCAGCAGCGTCCTTTTTGGGTTCTTCCTTCTTGGGTTCTTCCTTTTTGGGTTCTTCCTTTTTGGGCTCTTCCTTTTTGGGCTCTTCCTTTTTGGGCTCTTCCTTTTTGGGCTCTTCCTTTTTGGGCTCTTCCTTTTTGGGTTCTTCCTTTTTGGGTTCTTCCTTTTTGGGCTCTTCCTTTTTGGGCTCTTCGGCAGGCTGCGTCTTTGGCTCTTCCAAACCGATGATTTCCAACTCGGGTAGGGCAGCTTTCAACTTGTTTGCCCCTTCCGGAGTCACCTTGGTTTGCCAAACATAGAGCCGCTTGAGGTTCTTCAGCGGTTTCAAGTGCTCCAAGCCGGCGTCAGAAACCTCGGTGCCGTAGAGGTTGAGATAGGCGAGATTCTCCAGGCCCTTCAACTGCATCAGGCCGGCGTCGGTAACCTTGGTTTTTTCCAAATGGAGCCGCACCAGCGATTTGATTCCAGCCAGGTGCGTGAGCAATTTATCGTCGACGTTGGTGCCGCGCAAATTAAGATGGACCAAAGTGGGAAGTTGCTTCAGCGGGCTCAGCCTGGCGTCGTCAACCGGATCGGACTGTAGGTGATAGGCCACCTCCAGCCGAGGATCGCCTTGTGCCAACTCCAGAATGTGGCCGCCCGACTCCTTGATCTTGGCAATCGCAGCTTTTTCTTCCGGGCTGCGTTCCTTGGATTTTTCTTGGGCTTGGACCGAAGCGGTAGCAAACGCAAACAGACTGAGAGTAACGATAAACCGGTGAAGCATGTTGATTCCCCCTCTTGGTCCATAGCCCAAAGTGATTGGTAATGTCGGTATTTTGGCTAGACGTTAACGAGTATAACCTCGCCACGGCGAGCAGGGAACGTGGTTCAGGATTGCCCGGCCGACAAATGATTTGGGCCGTGGGATTGCTTGCCGCCTCGCACCTGGCCGCCTTGGCGGCGCTGCTGGGCTGGCCGGGGCTCGATGAGGACGGAGAATTCTCCCGCAGAATGGCACTGGGGGGGTCGTTCATGGTTGCCCAAGTGGCCCTGTTGGCCAGGGGCATGCTGAAGTGCAAAGTCCCGTTGACATGGATGCTTTTGGGACTGGGGTTTGCCTGTGGGGCGATGGCGGCATGGCAATCGCATTTGCCGCCGCCGGATTGCTTGGTCATGTTACTTTGCGTGGCTGCCACCGTATCGCGGGCCACCAGAGCAGGGGGGGGAGGTCAGCCAGCACACGGTGCCCGGACAAGAGTTGGAACGCCATCCCTGGGTTCGGGACAGTTCTCGTTGTTTGGTCTGATGGTTGTCACCACAACGATTGCCGTGGTGACCGCCGCGTTATCCGAGGAGTGGCGGATTTCGCTGCCTGCCGAGGCGGTTCGACTGGCCAGGCAGATGGCGGCAGGCGGGATGCTCGGCTTTGCCGCCCTGCTGGGGATCACCATCGCGGCCGGCAAGCACCGTATTGCCACATCGCAGGTTCCCCTGGCTGCCGCGTGCATCGTGGGCGCGCTGCTTGGACTCTTTGCCGCTGCCCAACTGTTGCAGTCGTTTGCTGCCTGGACGCCTGTGGCAGTCGCGGGGGTTTCGGCTGGCACCCTCGCCTTAGGTCGGGTGCTGACCCAGCCAGGAACTAGCGAAGGAACCGGCCGCCGTTGATGTCAATGAGCGCGCCATTTACAAACCGGCCGGCGTCGCTCACGAGGAACAGCACGGCGTTGGCCACTTCGTCCGCCGTGCCATTGCGCCCCAGCGGCGTTTCGCGGCGATACTGCTCCATGCGCTGGGGAGTCGAAAACTCGTCGTGATGGCGGGTTTCGATCACGCCTGGCATGATGGCGTTGGTGCGCACCGCCGGCGCCAGTTCGCGGGCGAGCGTCCGAGTCATCACTTGCAAACCGCCTTTGGCAATTGCATAGGGGCCCGCGCCGTTCGCCCCGCCTGTCTGAACCGAAAGCGATAGATTGTTTACGATCGCCCCGTTGCCCGAGGTTTGGAGATGCGGAATCGCTGCTTGCGTGACCAGAAACGCGCTGGTGAGGTTGGTCGCGAGGACTTGCTGCCAGAGTTCGAGGGAGCACTCGGAGAGGCTCACCCGAGCCAGCGGGGAACCGGCGTTGTTCACAAGTATATCGAGCCGGCCAACGTGCGATACAAACTGGTCGACAAGTCGCGATGCCTGGGCGGCGTCGGCAAGATCGGCCTGAAGCAGCACTGCCTGGCCACCGTTTTGTGCGATGCCCCGCACAACCGCCTGCGCCTCGTCGCGGCTGCGGTGGCAATGTACTCCCACCATGGCGCCCGCCTCAGCCAATTTCTCGGCGATCGCGCGCCCGATGCCCACCCCGGCTCCGGTGACCAGTGCCGCACGCCCCGCAAGTGAAAACGCAGAATCCATGGTGATTGGGAGGAACGCTACCTAGAGTCCCGCGAACAGGGCCTCGATAAATGCCTCGGAGTCAAATGCTTCCAGGTCGTCGATTTGTTCGCCCACCCCGACAAATTTGACGGGCAGGCCCACGCGTTGCCGAATGGGAACGACCACCCCCCCCTTGGCGGTGCCGTCGAGCTTGGCGAGCACGATGCCGGTGCAATGCACGGCCTCGGTGAACCCCTGGGCCTGACTGATGCCCGGCTGCCCGGTGGTGGCATCGAGTACCAAGAGCACTTCGTGCGGGGCTTCGGGGATTTGTTTTCCGAGCACGCGATAGATCTTGGTCAACTCTTGCATGAGATTGGTCTGGGTTTGGAGCCGACCGGCGGTATCGACAATGCATATATCCGCATTGAGTTCCAAGGCTCGAGCAACCGCTCGGTGTCCCACGCTGGCTGGGTCGGTGCCCGAGGGCGCGGTCACAATTTCCACGCCGAGACGCTGGGCCCAAATGGTAAGTTGCTCGACGGCTGCTGCGCGAAAGGTGTCTCCGGCGCCCAGCACCACTGATTTTCCTTGCGATTTGAAGAGGTTGGCCAGCTTGGCGATCGAGGTTGTCTTGCCCGAGCCATTCACGCCAACCACCATGATCACGGTCGGGCCGCTGGCGGCCAGCTTCAGGGGAACTTCCTCTTGCTTCATGAGCGTCCGCAGCTTGTTGCGGACGATGTCGAGCACATCTTGCAGTTCGACCTTGCGGGCGCGGAACTGAATCTTGACCTCGTCGATGATTTCTTGCGCGGCGACCACGCCCATGTCGCTCTTGATGAGCACCTCGAGCAAATCGTCGAGAAAGTTTTCGTCTACGAGCCGGCCTTCTGCCTTGAAGAGGTCTCGCAGATCGGTGTTGAGCAAGTCCTTGGTCTTTTTTAGACCGCGGCCCATTGCGTCTTTGATCTTGCCGAAAATGCCCATCGGTTGGTCGTTCTCGCTTGGCAAAGGGACGTAACAAGCAGTGTATTACCTCGCTGCGGGGGCATCCCCCCGGGCGGGCATCTGCGAAGATTCTACTCTCACGGCGGGGGCCAGGGGGAGCCCCCTGGTTTTGTCGCGGCTGGCGAGTTCGTTGAGGCAACGCTGCCGCCGCGCAAGGCCACAAACTGCCCGGCTTACGGAGAGGTTTGCTCGCGGTGCCCTGCCAGGAACCGGTCGAGGATGCCATTCACAAACTGGGCGGAATGGCCGGTGCCAAAGCGTTTGGCCAATTCGACCGCTTCGTTGATGGCGACCCGGCCTGGCGTTTCCGAAAACAAAATTTCATAGGCACCGAGCCGGAGAATGTTACGGTCGGTTGCCGCCATGCGTTTGATGCTCCAGTTGTCGGCGGTTTTCTCCAGCAGGACATCGAGTTCGGGGCGATTGCGGCGTACGCCAGCAACCAGCGAGCGCGCAAACTCAATCAGCTCGGGTTTACCCAAGCGGACTTGCAGAAAAACATCGGATTCGTGAGGGTTGATTCGCAGGTTCAGGTCGTCTTGAAACAACACCTGCAAAGCCACCTCGCGAGCTCGGCTTCGACGGGCCATGGATCTCGGTATGCAGTGTAGAAAGGTCGCCAACCGCGGCGACCCAAGCGTGAGCGGATCAATTTACTTCCCAAGGAATGAATTTTCGCTCCTTCGATTATACGGACGATCGACAAATGCGAAACGCAAACGACGCCGAGTTTGGCTTACAGAAACCCTGGTGCGTGGATGCGCCCCGTGGTGCCGACGCGTTCAACCGCTCATCTTCTGCTTCCATCGTTACGCGTCGTCGGGGCGTAAAGATCGGATCGCGGAGACAAATGCCCCGTTGGTTTCTCCCCTCTGGCCGCAGCTAGCGTTCGCGGCCCTGGCCCCGCCGGCAATGGGGGAAACCCGCTATCCACCTTCAAAGAAGTGGTCGGTGCCGTCGGCCTTGGCGATCACCACCACGCCGTTTTCCGTCACCGTGAAGCCTCGACTTCGGTCGCGTTCAAGATCCACTCCGATTTCAACTTCCGGTGGAATCACGACTCCCTTGTCGATGATCGCCCGGCGAATGACCGCATGCCGGCCAATTTCGACCCCGTCGAACAAAATGGAATCTTCAACTCGCGCAAAACTGTTGACTCGCGTTCGCGGCCCCAAGATGGACCGGACAACCTGGCCACCTGAAACGACGCTGCCCAGGCAAACTACGCTATCAAGAGCTTCTCCCCGGCGGGCATGGGGACCTTCTTCGGCAAACACAAACTTGGGAGGAGGCAAATTCGGCTGAAACGTGCGAATCGGCCATCGTTGGTCGTAGAGATTCAACTGCGGATCGACTGCGACCAGATCCATGTTTGCTTCGAAATACGCGTCGAGGGTGCCCACGTCTCGCCAATAAGCGTCTTGCTTGCGGTTTTCGTCGCGGAAGGGAAACGCAAACACCCGATGGGTATTGATCACCGAGGGAATAATGTTGCGCCCAAAATCGTGGACGCTCGCCGTGCGCGTGGCGTCGATGCACAACTGCTCGAACAAAAACCGGGCGTTAAATACGTAAATGCCCATCGACGCCAGACAGTGCTGGTCGTCGCCGGGAATCGTCTTGGGAGTCGGCGATTTCTCCACGAACCCCACGATACGGCCGTCGGTATCGACCTCCATCACGCCAAAATCCTTGGCCTGCTCCTTGGTGACTCGCAGCGCGGCCACCGTCAGGTCGGCTTCCTTCTCCAGATGATGCTGGAAGAAGGTCATGTAGTTCATTTTGTAGATATGGTCGCCCGCCAGAATCAGAACGTGCTCGGGCCGTTCTTTCTCCAGTGTGTAAATATTCTGGTAAACGGCGTCGGCGGTGCCTTGATACCAGTTTTCGTCCACCCGTTGCTGCGGAGGAACAACATCCACAAATTCTCCGAGTTCGTTGCACAAGTAGCGCCGCCAGGCGAGGTTGATGTGCCGATCGAGGCTCATCGCCTTGTACTGCGTTAACAACAAAATCCGCCGGAGTCCGCTGTTAAAACAGTTGGATAGCGTGAAATCAATGATCCGGTAACAGCCACCGAAGGGCACCGCCGGCTTGGCTCGATCGCGTGTGAGCGGTTCCAGGCGGGAACCCTTGCCCCCTGCGAGAATAACCGCCAGTACTCCTTGCATGCTCAAGAGCGTTTCCTCCCTGGTTAGTAGCTACGGAAAGGGATGGCTGCGGCCTGGTTTCCTTACCAGGCTCGTGCATTGTACCGAGCCCAACCACGAGGCCAACAGGGGGCAACATCGGATCGCCATTGGATAAAGCAACCGGGCAGTCGCTTGCTGAATCGGAGAACGATCCCCGATTCGTATACGATTGCGCAGCGATGTTGGCAGCCGCCAGGCGAGCCAAACTCTTATCTGGCAGGATTATGCCTTCAGCCTAGCGACGTTCGAAATGCACCAACTCCAGACACACCAGTTCTTCGATCAACTCTTGCGCACTTTGAGGTCGTCGCAGCGGTTCCTTGGCCAATAAACGATGCGCCAGTGCAGCGACGGCCGGAGGCACCTGGGGAGCCAAGTCAAGAACAGCTCTTGGTTTACCTTGCAACTGCTGATGCAGCACTGCAGCCGTGTCGCGTCCCACGAAGGGTAGCCGTCCCGTGAGCAGGCGATAGAGCACCACGCCCAGGCTGTAAAAATCGCTGCGGATGTCGGGGCGGAGCGCCGAGACCAGCATTTCCGGGGCCATGTAGTGCGGTGTGCCCAACAAGGGACGGTTTGCCTCGCAGCGGGCCTCGTCGCGCCGTCGTGCGTACCCCAGGTCGATCACCGTCACATGCCCTTGTGGTGATACAAACATGTTCGAAGGTTTGACGTCGCCATGCATCCAACCGGCCGCTTCCAGTGCTGCGAGGGCTTCGGCGGTTTGTCGAACGAACCACAAACTAGCGGCCAACGACGGCCAACGTGGCAGCCAGGGCCCGTGCGGTGAAGACGGATCGGCCGAAGGTTTGGGATACCTTGATGGAGGCGCGGCGCCAGCCAGCCATCGCTCCAGCGTTTGCCCTTCCAAAAGTGGCGTGACCACGTGGCACGGCTGGGTATCCAGATTCGCGGACAGTACGGGAACCAGGTTTCGATGCGAAACTTGACGAGCGACCTCGACTTCACGACGCAAACTGGCCATCGCCTGGGGGTCGTCGGCCCATGATGGCTGGAGCCTTTTCAGCGCGTAATTCGCCTGGGCTTTCTGGTAACTTGCCGAACTGCCCGAACTCGAAACCGCGCGAACGACATAGACCGCCGTGACCACACCTTCATGCAAACAGGCGACGTGTTCCCAGGGACCGGTCGCGTACCCCCCCATCGGAACGGGCGACTTCCGGGGAGGGGAGCTGCGGCGCTGGGTCGTGTGGGGAACCATGGGCTGGCACGCTCGTGGGAGATAAAAGGCGTCGAGTTCGGTTGAAATTCAAAAGAGTTAAGCAATTCTCGCAGCGCCAACGAGTCGATGTGAGCCGTAAAGCGGGCTTGTCTTGATGCATCGACCAGTCCGCGTTCAGGTATCCAATGTCCTTCCCCCGCCTGGGCTTGCTCGCTACAATCACTGGAGCCTGGAAATTCGTTTTGGAGATCAATTGGACATGGCAAAACCTCATCGCATTTTGAAAAAAGCCAATCACGGCCGCCGTCCGGCCAACAGCAAAGCCCGGAAGGCAAAACGCCAACAGGTGAAAACCTGAGAAGATCGCAGCTTATCGGCGCATGAATTCCAAGCTCTTCTGTGGCAATAGTTTGCATGCAGATGTGGCAGGTTGGCATTCATTCCGGCATCGATAGCGGCGGCACTGCCCGCTGGTCCGCGGCGCAACGTCCATCCACGTTACGACCATTGGTTTGTAGCTATTCCAGACTCGCAAATGCCATTTCGGTCGATGAGCGATTTGGACTGCGCCCCCCAGTGGCTGCCCCTTTAGTAGGAGGACTTCGGCGCCTTCTCGCGGGAACTGTTGGAACGGGATGGCATCGGGATTGCCGTTTTTCACATTTCATCGGAAGCAAGGAGTATTGCGTGGCCGCTCGCGAAGATCTGGTCGATTGGAGCCAGGTTGATTCCAATCGAGTACTGGTCGACCTGGAGGGTCTGCGCAAGTACAATCCGCAACGCTTCGAAATGGAGCAGCTTTCCGGCATCCTGTACGAAGATGCCGAAAATATGATTTGTGTCGGCTACAAGGACCTCGCCCCCGATGAGTTTTGGGTGCGGGGACATATGCCTGGCATGCCCTTGATGCCCGGCGTGCTGATGTGCGAAGCGGCAGCGCAGCTTGCCAGCTATTACGTGCAAAGGCACGATATGCTTGGCGCCGAGATGCTGGGGTTTGGAGGCCTGGAGGAAGTGCGGTTTCGCGGTCTGGTTCGCCCCGGCGATCGACTGATAATCGCCTGCAAACTGCTCAAGGTCCGACGCGGCGCCATGATCAACTGCCGCTTTCAGTTGTTTGTGAACAAGAGTTTGGTTTGCGAAGGCATTCTCAAAGGCATTCCGCTGCCGGCCGACATTCTGGCCGAATTAAAATAGCGACCGGTTCTCGTTGGGGGTTCGAGGATGCGATTGGGGAAACCTGTGCCTGCAAGCCGGGCATGAACCAATGCATCAGCCATCGGGACAAAAAGTTGGGATGAGTCACCGTCCCGCGGATTAGAAGGGGGCATCCGTTAACGCAAGATTTTCTGACGATACCTGTTTCGCAGGATTGTCGCCGGCAACTCTTGACGGGGCGGGCAAGAAGACGAGAATGCGTACTAATTGGCCGCGACGGTGCAGGCGACATGACCTGTTCCGCCAGTGGCAAACTTGAAGAAAATTATCAGGGCGGTTGGCGCAGTTGGTTAGCGCGCAACGTTGACATCGTTGAGGTCACTGGTTCGAGTCCAGTACCGCCCACTTGTAAAGCCGTGAATCCAGCGGGATTTGCGGCTTTTTTGTTGCCCCCTGGCATTGAAACCTGGGGAATGACACCAACTTCGGCAACTATTCCCAGGGGAGGCGTCCCCAACCATGTCGGCAGTCGCGTTGGTGTTTTTGTCGCCATCGAGCCACTTGGTTTGTTCTGGCCAGCCCCGCGGAAACTTGCGTATTTTGTCCGAAGCAATCGTTCACACCTGTAGCGCCGCTTCGAGCCGGCCGGACAAGGTCTTGAGGACCTTGATTCGCGCGTGAAGTTTGTTTTCGGCCTCGACCAACGTCCAAGGGGCCATTTCGGTACTGGTGCGAGCGAACATTTCGCAAGCCGCCGTCTCGTAGTAGGGCCACTTCTCGTGATTGCGCAGGTCCTCGTCGGTTAGCTTGTAGCGTTTGTAGCCGGTTGCCTCACGCTCGCGAAACCGGAGCAGTTGCTCCTCAGGGCTGATTGCCAGCCAAAATTTGAGGAGCAGGGTGCCCGACTCGACGAGTTGCTCCTCGAAGGCGTTGATTTCCACAAAGGCGCGGCGCCAATCGTCGGGAGCGCAGAAGCCTTCCACCCGTTCGACAAGCACCCGGCCGTACCAACTGCGGTCGAAGAGGGTGTATTTGCCGCGGCCGGGCAAGTGTCGCCAGAATCGCCACAGATACGGTTGAGCCCGCTCTTCGTCGGTGGGCGCCGCAATGGGAATCACGCGGTAGAAGCGGGCGTCGACGCATTGCGTGATCCTCCGGATGCAGCCGCCTTTTCCCGCTGCGTCGGGTCCCTCGAACACGATCACCACCGAGCGGCGATGGGAATGCAATTGCCGCGATAGCGTGCCTACTCGACCCTGATGTCTTTTCAGCAGGACTTCGTACTCATCGGGGGGAATCCGTGCGGTGAGGTCCAACTGATTGATTAAATTGATCGGCTCCGGCGACGGACAGGCAATTGGTTCGGGCGGTGGCGGCGGCGGCGCGGCGTCTAGCCGCTGCTCCAGTGCTCCGCAAATTTTCTCGGCGACCGTCATGTGACGAAATCGACTGTCGTGCGCTTCGATGATTTCCCACGGCGCAACGCCCGTGCTGGTGCGACGCAAAGCATGGCTGCTAATCTGCACGAACTCGTCGTAGCGGGCATGAAACTTCCAATCTCGCGATGTGACTCGCCAGGCGGTATCGGGATCGGATTCCAGTTTCTTGAAGCGCTGTCGCTGCTGCTTCTTGGTGACGTGCATCCAGAACTTCAGCAACAATGTTCCCTCGCTGGCAAGCATCCGTTCGAATTCGACAATTCTCGCCAGGTCGCGATCGAACTGGGCTTCGTCCGAATCGCCGAGCGCGCGCGCGACGATCGGCCGCGTGTACCAGGAACCAAAAAAGATGCCGATGCTTCCCTTGGGCGGCAAGCGACGCCAGAAGCGGTAGTACTCGGGCCGCTCTTTCTCTTCTTTATCGGGTTTGCCCAGCGCGTGCGTGGTGATGCCGCGCGAATCGAGCCACTCCAGCAGCAGGTTGACGGTTTCACCTTTGCCGGCTCCCTCAACGCCGCCGATGAGAATGATGACGGGAAAGTTGGCCTGCTTCAGTCGGTACTGTGCGTCGAGCAGGCGCTCGCGCAAGGCCGGAGCGCGGGCATCGAACGTTTCGCGATCAAGCTTCTGGCCAAGCTCTGCAACCTCGAACATGGAGCGCCTCAGTCTATTGAATGGCAAGTCGCGTACGCGAATCCCCCGCATTCTCAGGGGTTGGTGGCGACCGCATTGCGTCGTGCCATCTTGCTGGAGTTAAAATGGTGCGCGAAAGGCGTCATGCCAGAATTCTGACCTCGGAAACGGTGAAACTCAACCGCTGGACAGGCGGGGAATGGGCTATCAAACCGCGTTTCCGTTTGATTCTCCGTCCGGCAAAGTCTCACGGTGCAGATGCTGCCTTGTTGAGATTAACCGGTCCTTCGACATCCGAAGGAACTGCATTCGCCAGGGCATGCCGGTGAATGGCTTTGACCCTGCGACTGGGTTGCCGTCCGCAGCGGGGAACGCATGATCCAGCGAGCGACGGCGCAACTTGCTAGCCTCGGTTGGCCAAAGCAATTTTTCCACGTAACGGTCCGGGGCTACCGCTCCTGCGATTGGATCGGAGCATCAGGGCTGGCAATCCGGTCGGTCCCGGCTCGGTCATCAGGGTTTGTAAGGGCGGTGGTTTTCTCGCTTTGGATGATGTTTTCGTCCACCAAGCCCGCAGGTCCCTGAATCTCTACCACTTTTGCCTGCTCGTCTTGCGTGATCGCCGTGTTGCCGTAGACGTGCGCTGGTTTTGGGCTGTCTTTGACAACAATGGCCGGACCGCTAAACCCCTCTATTTTGTTTCCAGTGATCACCATCGTGGATTTGGTCGCGTTGACCGCTGCCCGATAGCCATGGAACGCGTTGTCGGCGATGGTGGCGGTGGAACCCTCCCAAACCCAAACGGCATTTCCTTGCTTCTCGCCTTGTCCGACGAATTTGTTGTTGCCAACCGTTGCGGCGCCCTGAATTAAGACTGCGGCTACGCCTCCTCCGGTGATCTCATTTTCGTGAATCCGGGCCGTGGAGTCGTCTTTAACCGCGATGATCGGCGGTACGCCGCCGGTGCGTGCAAGCTGGTTCTTGCTAATCGTGGCAGTCGAGCCGTGGGTGACGCCAATGGCGACCAGTTTGTTCTCGATGCACTTGTTGTTTTGGATCGTGGCGTTACCGGCCCCCCGCACCCCAATCCCGGACATGTCGTTTTCTCGGCATTGGTTGCCGACGATCAACGGGCTGGCCCCATCGCAGCCGATGCCTGCCATCCTGTTCTTATAGCATTCGTTGTTGCGGATGACGGGAACGGCGCCGTCCCGGCAACCGATCCCTGCCATATCGTTCTCATAACATGCATTGTGTTCGATGAGAGGAGCGGTGCCTTCCATGCGGATACCGATACCTGCCCGGCGATTTTGGTAGCATGTATTCCCCCGCATGATCGCCTTGGCTCCTTCGCGGCAGCCGATGCCTGCCCGAACGTTCTTAAAGCATTCGTTGTCGATGATGAATGGACTTGAATTACGGCAGCCGATGCCTGCCCGCAGATTCTCATGACAGGTGTTTTCTCGAATCACAGGCTCGGCGAAATCCGCGACCCCGATTCCGCCGCCCAGGTTACGGTAGGAGATGTTCCTGGCGATGAGTGGAGAAATGCGGCGCTGCTTGCTGCCGATGACGGCGATTCCCACGTCGCCATTGTGATGGACGATGTTATTTGTCACGTTGCAGTTGAGGCCTGCAATCCTGATGGCCGGGACTGTGCCTTCGGCCTGCACCGAACCTTCGTCGTCGGCAAGTTCTTCGCCATGCGAATCGAAGTGTTTCTGCCAGAAGGCCTCGTCAAAGGTGCCTACGCTGGTGATGGTGAAACCATCCAGCGTACTGCCTTCGGACATGGTGACGCCGGGCTGGTTGCCGTTGTCGCCGCCGCCGTCAAGTATGGTTACCTCGGCACGTTTCAGTCCGACCTTCCCCTTGGAGTCGTCGCCGGCGCTACGGACGACGATGCCAAGCCGGAGTGTAATGCGCTCCTGGTATCGTCCCGGGGCAACCAAAATGGCGTCGCCAGGCTGCGAGACGCCGATGGCAGCCTGAATCGTTTGGTGATCTTCGGGGACTCGAATGGTGGCCGCGTTGGCAACTTGCGTTACACAGAATAAAAGCAGAACGGTTATGGGACGCAGCATGGTGGTTACCTCCGGTTGGCGCCATTCTATCGACGGCGCGATGGCCACGATAGAATATTTGGAAATTCCCTCAAATGAGAACTCACCATGATGCGCGCTCTGTTGATTTTGATTGCAACCGCGGTGGCCCTGGTTGATGGCCGGCACGGTTGGTGCGCCGAGCCGAAATCTTCCGCTACCGACTGGCCCCGATGGCGCGGACCTCGTGCCGACAACGTGGCCCATGGCCGCAATCTTCCCCTGCGCTGGACCCCGACGGAGAATGTGCTCTGGTCCGCCAAACTGCCGGGTTGGGGAACCAGTTCACCGGTGGTCTATGGAAATCGAGTGTTCGTGACTTCGCAGACCGAAAAAGATGGAAAGAAATCGCTATTTTTGCTGTGTTACAACCGTGAGAACGGCCAGGAACTCTGGAGGCATGATTTTGGCCTGGGCGTCGATCAGCGGACGCACGAGAAGTCCAATCTGGCGGTCAACACGCCTGCAGTCACCGAAGATGCGGTGTATGTGGCGTATGGCAACGCCGATATCGCGAGGTACAGCCATAATGGTGAGTTGATTTGGGTGCGCCGCTACATGACCGATTTTGGCGATCCCAAGATGGCATGGGGGTATGCCGTTAGTCCCCTGGTGGTGGACGATTCCGTGATTTTCTCCTGGGATCATCACAGAGGGCCATGCTTCCTGATCGGTCTCGACAAGAGCACGGGCGAGATCGCCTGGAAGAAGGAGCGTCCGATTGGCACGGCTCACGCGACTCCCCTGTACGTCGAGCATCACGGTCAACAGGAAATTCTTGTGCCGGGCAAGAATCGCCTGACTGCCTTCGACGCCAAAACGCATGAACGAGCGTGGGAATATGGTGAAGGGGAAGGACCATTCAACGGCGAGATCATCTCTAGCCCAGTGTATGCAGATGGCGTCGTATTTTTGCAACTGTGGCGGCAGAGTCCCATTCATGCGATCCGCCTGCGAGGCGACGGCCTGCTGCCCGAGCCGTTGTGGACCAGTAAGAGTCCCGGTCCTGTTGAGCCGTCGCCGCTTTACTATGACGGGTTGCTTTACGTTCTCTTGGACAACGGCGTGCTCACCTGCCTCGATGGGAAAACCGGAGTCGAGCAGTACCGGGAGCGTTTGGGAGGAAACTGCAATTCTTCGCCCGTGGCCAGCGAGGGCAAAATCTATTTGAGCAACAACGACGGCAAAACGTTTGTCGTGCGGGCAGGAAGACAGTTCGAGTTGCTGGCGACAAACGATCTTGGTGAACGAATCACCGCCACACCGGCTATTACGGGGAACGCATTGCTCTATCGGACGGATTCTCACCTGTATCTGATCGGTTCCCCCTGAAGAAGCCCCCTAGCTGTTCTTGTACGGCCGTATCGGTTGGCGGCCAGACAAGGGATTCGCAACTTTAGATTCGCGACGCCTCCCGTTCGTCCGCGCCGCGGTTAACGCATATCGAGTACTTCAGGCTTGCTATCGTGTCGGAGGGGCAGCCCTGGAATCGATGGCGGAAGGCCACCGCAGGAGTCAGTGCGCGAACCACGATTTTTACCGGCGTTTCCGTCTCTCGGAAAAGCCTCACGCGAGATTGGTGTCAAAAACTTGACACTTGGAGTTTCCCCCACTAGAATCGCCGCCGTTCGGCTTGATGAAGTGTGGGGAGTATCACGTCTGCTTCCTGTCGCGATCACTTCGCATCGTTCCAATCGGGATCGACCATTCGCGTCGATCGAATTTGGGAGTGGCAGCAATGAGTATGCGGTTTTTGGGAATTGTTGCGACGCTTGGACTGGCGTTCGCGACAGGGTGTTCGAGTTCGACCGATCCAGAAGATTTTGCCGCCGACTACGCGAATTACCTCGGTCGGGTGGCGGATCGGCTCGCTTCCATTCAGAACACGCTGGATGCCAATACGGTGGCGGTCGAGATGGATTCGCTGCTGAATGAGGGGGAATCGCTGCAAACGCGAGCCCAGGCGCTTGAATCCGAAGGCAAGGTATCTGCCGAAACCGCCGCGGCGATGAAAACGCAAAGCGAGCGGGTACGGCAGCAGGTGGAGCGACTTCGCGGCTCGGGCCTGATTACCGCCGAGTTGGATCGCGCCTTGGGGCGGCTGCAACAAACGCACTCCACCACGCAAGCCTATGCCAAAGCCGGAGCGCTTCCGCAAGCAGAGACTCCGCTCGATCAAGCCTATCTGGATTTGATTGCAACGGAACAGAAGATCGCGGATGTGCTCAATGGAATTCAAGACGTGGCCGGCGCGCAGCGAGCGATTCCCCAGTTGCAGGAACTGGCGGCGGCCCGGGTGCCCATCTTCGAACGCCTCGCCGAACTTGGCGCCGATGAACCTCCTGGTGGAATTCCGGCCAAGTTCAACAATCACTACGACGCGGCGCGGAAACTTCAGGACCAGGCGGCGCAGGGGTGGTATTCCGGGGGCCAAGGGCAACAGATCCGGGAAACGCTGGTCGTGGCCATCGAAGAGTTGGACAATCCTAACGTCAAATGGTTCCGGCTCAGCGGCGCGCTGCGGCGAACCGGCAAAGATCGCATCGTGCTGGTGGAATTGAAAAACCGCGAAGGTTTGCAGGGTGAATTGCATCAGCGAATGCACCAGGCGCTGAAGGAAACGGCGGGCGCGACGTATGCCGAGGCGCTCATCGAGGACGACGGCACATATAAAGTGGCATTGGCCCCGGTGGCCGACATGCAAGCCTTTGCCAACAAGCTCGCATTGGGAACGGTTTCCAACCTGAATCCGCAAGAGCGAACGATGGTCTTGACGCTCGACCAGGCGAAGGTGGCCACCGCCGTCGGGGCCCAGTCGCCAACGACCGGATCGCCGAGTGGCTCACCCATGCCGCCCATGGGCCAAGCCGGTGTGCGACCTGGATTTCCCCCCAGCATACCGCCGGAGGCGCGCCCCGGTTTTCCGCCCGAAGCTCGTCCGGGTTTTCCGCCGGGCGGAACGGTCAATGGCGGGCCCGATCGTGATCGAGAATTGATTCGCGTCACTCGAGATACCTTTGTGTCGGCAAACGGCGCCGACAAGGTTATTGAAATTGAGCTGAAGAATGCCCGCCCTTACCAGGGTCCGCGGGCCGCCAAAATCGTCACCAAGATTGCGCAAGCCTCGAAGGGTCGGTTGCTGCGACCTTTGCCCTTGCGAAATGGCGATATGTGCCTGTTGTTCTTGAGCGAGGCCGATGTGAACGCACTTGCCACGTCGCTCGATCTGGGCACCGCCACGGTTGACGAGGCCGAACGGCGGATCGTGATCGAACTGGATGACGCCAAGGTTCCCCAGTAATTGCGGACGCGATCAGGGTAATTCACGTGAGCGCCGAGAATTTATTATCGAGGCGAGAACGCCAGATCATGGACGTGATCTACGCCCGCGGGAATGCATCGGCCAAGGAAGTTGCCGAGCAAATCGCCGATCCTCCCTCGCGTACGGCGATTCGCACGCTGCTGGGCATTCTCGTGAAAAAAGGCTGGCTTACGTACGCCAAGCATGGCCGAGAGTACGTTTACACTCCGGTGCAGTCGCCCTCGGGCATGGGACGGCAAGCGTTCCGTCGCGTGCTCTCCACATTCTTTCAAGGTTCGCTGGAAAAGGCATTGGCCGCGCACCTGTCTGATGACCGCGAATCGTTGAGTGAAGAAGAATACCAGCGGCTTTCTCGGCTGATCGAACAGGCACGCCAGGAGGAATCGCCGTGAATTCCGCCGACTTCTGCCTGGCCATGCTGGATAGCGTGTTGAAGGCATTGCTTGTCTTGCTGTTGGCTTGGTCAGTGCTGCGCTGTTTCGGCGGCCAGTGGGCGGCGGCTACCCGTCACCAAGTTTGGCGACTGGCGCTTGCTGCGACCTTGCTGCTTCCCGGTTTGTCGCTGCTCTTGCCGGCCTGGCAAGTCCCCATTGGCGAGTTCGACGGCCAGATCTGGAATTCCATACCGCTGGCAGAAACGGAGTCCCCCACACGGGAGTCACTGCCCCCCATTGAATCTACCCTGCCAAATGCCGAAGCGTCCGCACCGCCTCGCTCCGTTCAATTCCATGCGATTTACGAGCCTGCCTGGACGCTGATCGGGGGTCTCTGGTTGGCCGGGGTTGTCGGAGCCTTGTTGCGGCTGGTGTTGGCCTGGTTTGCGTTGCAGCGCCTGTCGCGCAAAGCAACGCTCGTCGCGGGCGAACTTCAGGCTGAAACGCAGCGGATCGCCGATCGCTGGCGACTCAACGGCCAATTTACCGTGATGGTAAGCGCGCGTCGTTCCATGCCCATGGTATGGGGGTTTTGGCGATCCAGGGTATTGCTGCCCATCGAAGCATATGATTGGTCTGCTCCGCAAATCCGTTCGGCCTTGGCGCACGAACTTGCTCACGTCGTGCGGAGAGACGTACGATCGCAATGGCTCGCGGAGGTTGTTCGGGCAGTTTACTGGTTTCATCCGATCGTTTGGCATGCCGTTCAGCAATTGCGGGTGGAAGCGGAATTTGCCGCCGATGACTTGGCCCTATCGTTAAGTCAGCCGCCGGCCGAGTATGCCGCTCACCTCTTGGAATTGGCCGTGCAGTCGCAAGGCATTGCAGCTCGATACGGGGCAGTGGGCATGTTCGCGGCGTCGCAGTTGGAGGGCCGATTGCTCGCCATTCTCGATCGTCGCAGGATGCGCAAGCCGATGCGCGGAGCCGCGCAGCGGATGCTGCTTGGCGTGTTCTTGGCAGGCACGCTCGCACTATCGCTGGTGCGACTGGGGAATGATGCCCAAGCGGCAAGCGTTCCGCTGTCGGACTTGGGCGGCATACTCTATTCGAAAAACGAGTTTTCGCCAGGCGGTTCGCTTTCTCAACAGACGCCTGCAATTGTCGAGTCCATGGAATCGCAACCGAAAATCCCCCAATTCCCTCGGGATGCGTTGCCGCCAACATCTTTTGATCCCAGTTTTGGCTCGACGCCCGCGCGCCCGGGTAGCGAGCCCGATTCGGTCCGACTCTTACGAAGCTTGATGAATAATCGTTGAGTGCCGAAGGCACATCTTGCCAATCCGCGCGACTCGGGGGTGCGCCGTCCGGTCCATCACATGACGCAATTCAAGAAAAGGCGAAGGCGATTCGCTTGCGGTGATCCGATCTCATCCGAACTGTACCTTCTCCAGGAATGTTATCCATGCGAACTTTGCTCGCCGTCGTCAGCATCACTTTGAGTGGCGTATGCCTTGCGGACATTGCACTAGGACAACAATCGCTGCAGCCCAAAGACGTGCGGCCCGGCGCCGTGGTCGAGGTGCAATTTGGTACTCAATGGCGCGAAGCCAAGATCGTAGGCGTAACTCGCACGGGGATCATCACGGTTGAATTCGAACTGGATGGTCGCACCCAGAAGCGAACGACGTCGTTCAACCGGCTTCGCGCCGTAGGCTCAACTCCGCCCATGCCCGCTGTTCCAGCGGCCAAACCCGAGCTACGCACGTGGACTGACGCGACGGGAAAATTCAGCATCGACGCGAACTTCGTTGAGCAAAAAGACGGAGACGTGGTCTTGCGCACCGCGGACGGAAAGACGTTGACAGTGCCTCTGGATAAACTCAGCGAGACGGACCAAGAGTTTCTGGAAGTGTGGTCGAAGACTGCTTCGGCCACTCCGTCGCCAGATCCAACCTACGAAGTCGGGCAGAAAGTCGAGGTCGATTATCGAGGGAAGTGGTATGCGGCCACGATCAAGGAAGCACGCGACGGCAAGTACTTCATTGGATACGAAGGGTACAGCAGCAATTTTGACGAGTGGGTGACCACGGAACGATTGCGTCAGGTGGCGGGCACCACTCCAGCGCAACCTTCGCAGCCCGCAGGCAGCAGCGTGGCCAACGACGGCGCATTTAGTGGCAGACCCACGATTGCCGAACTCGACTTCATGTCGGCTCCGGTACTTGCCATCTCGGAATTGACGATGCCCTCGGCAGTTCTCGTCGACGGAGCGAACATGGCCCCCTGGCCCGCAGGCAGCACCGCAATTGCTCAGCGTACGCTGCATGCCAAGGGTGGAAGGTTGTCGCGATTGTTAGCAGCCGAGCCGTTGGCCATCGCCAGTTGGTTCGATACCAAGGACCGTACCACCTGGGGTACATTCATTGCCAGGCTCGAACCAGGCAAATCCCAGCCTACACAACTCGCGTTTTTGCCGGCGCAGTTGGAAATATTTCCGGGTCGTGAAGATGGCTTGTTGGCGCTTCATGCTTCGCGTGGAAACACATTCAAGCCCGACACACTTTATCAACTGAAATGGTCAGCCGACGGCGCGCTGCAACCAACCGGCGCAAGCGCCAAACTGGTGAACCTGCCTCCGCTGGGCGCCGAGTTGGTTTGGACCGGCCAGGGGGTGGATGGCGCAATCGCGCTGCTTACTTCCGACGGGAGTGTACTGCTGCTCGATTCCGCGTTGAAGCCTCGCCTGCGAATCGAAGGGCCTGCGTCGGCAAGCCCTTCGATACCGGCATTTTCTCCAGGCGGCAAATACCTGGCGATTCGCATGGATCGGTATGTATCGCTGGTTGACCTGCAGGCAGGAAAGGTTGCCGCGGCCTGGGCTCCTAACCTGCAGCAGCCTCAGTTTGCGTTCAGTCCCAATGGCAAGCTGCTCGCCTGTTCTGACTCCTCGGAGTTCGCCGTTTTCGATCTCACCAGCGGCCGCGAAACGGTCCGGCTCGCCGCGCCGCAACTGCAGGGATTTACCCAGTCATCTCCAGTCTGGCTTGGAAACGACAAGTTGCTGGTGAATCAGCAATTGCTTGTTGACGCTGCTCGCGGAATCCCCCTGTGGCTGTACGACACGACCTATAGTCGACCTCTCGTGGTGACGTCGTTGGGCTCGTCGGCAGGTTACTTTTTCGCTGCTTCGACGTTGGGCATGTTGGCGCTCGAATTGCCGCACAGTGCGGCAGAAGCCACCTTGAATTCCGTCGATCCCGGCAAAATGTTCGCGGTGCAGCCTGGCGGAAGCGTTGCGCTCAAACTCGTCAATCAATCCGGTGGCGCCGTCGATGACTCCAAGGTATTGCAGGCAATGCAACGGGCCATGGCCGCCGCTGGCTGGAAGAGTGATCCTTCCGCCGCGGTTCAGTTGCAGGTGACCATCGAGCAAGGACAGCAGCAAACGGCGACGTTTGGTCCGCAACCAGGCGTAAGTGGCGCCTCCGAGCGCGTCAGTTATACCCCTTTGGAGACGACCGTGGCCGTGGTTATCAATGGCAAGACAGTATGGTCGCGCGGTGATACCGGCGCGATGCCGGCCACGATCTTTACAAGAGCAGGCGAGTCGGCGCAGGCGGCCATCAGCCGGTGGAAGAACGTCAATCAGGGATTTCTGGAAAGCGTGCAGCTTCCACAGAGAATTGTAACGCCCGAGTTCGCCATGGGCCTCGGGCGTAGCCAAGCCACCGCGACCGGCGTTCAAAATGCGCCTTAGAGCAATCCAAGAATCTAAGGAGATTCTCGGAGACTTGAGGGATACTGGGAAATGCAGAAAAAATCATCCAGAGAATCACTATAACTCACATCGACGGGCGGCTTGTGGTCTTCCGAAGGATCGCCTGGAAAAATTCGAAGGTTCATCGCGGCGAGGAGAAAGGGGACTGTCCTCAAATCCGATTCGGACCGTGTTCGACGTCGTTGATGTGAATGAAGCGAAACAATTCAGTTTGCTTTTAGCCAGCGTCAAGCAAATCACTCTGTCCCATTGACCAACTTCATCATCGCCAGCCCCATCCCTTCGCCAATGAGGTAGTGCGTTTCGGCGTTGCGGTTCCAGTGGTAACCTTGCCCAGAAGGCGATTGCTCGTAAGGGCGGTAGAAATCCCGAGTCCTGACAAAGGCCACGTTCCCGCGAAATTCTGCGTACTGCGTGTCGGCCGCTTGGCCATCATCAGCGACAAAGCCCGCAGATGTTTTTCCTCCTGCCCGCTCATGTCGGTCTCGGCCACGACGAACGGCAGCTTGGGCGTATCCAGGTCCTTGCGGATATCGCGGACGAAATGGGCCAGGTTCTGCTGGTATTGGTCGTTGAAGCCCTGGTTTATCCGGTCGTTCCAACCCTGATGCCAGCCGAATCCCAACAGTTCGAGATTGCAGCCTGGGTATTAAGGGAACAGCGTTGTCGCGTCCGCCAGCACCCTTTTCGTCAGCTTGAGGACCTCTTGATAGTACGGTCCCATCTCATCGCCCGAGGATGGTGGCCCAACATCCTGCGCGAGACTCTTGCCGCCCCAGGCGAGCTTGATTAACAGTACGGGATATTCGACTGCATCTCCGTCGGCTTGCCCAAAGCTGAGTTCCGGGCCGATGCAGCCATCGCGAAAGCCGAACCCAGGGGACAAATTTCTCTTGCGTTCGAAATACCAGATCTGCACATCGTCACGGGCGATCCATTTGCCGTTGCTGTTCACCAAGTGCTTGCAGCGCGGGGCCGTTTCCGGGTTCTGCTCCAGCCACTCCAACGAACCCTTTCCCTCGTTGGCCTGCGGATCTGCGGCAACTTTGCCGTGACCTTGAATGTTGGATTGGCCCGCCAAGATGAACACCTTCGCCGTCTCGCCAGCGAGTGCCAATGTTGCGGCAACTCAAAGCACGATCGCCGCGACGAGAATTCGGACCAAGGATTTCAATCTCTCACATCAGGTTGACTGGAAGAACGACGCCTATTGATAGGGAAGGCGATTAGCCCGACGTCGGTGAACCTGGTTGCCTTCACCCCTACCCTCCGGCCCGCATCCAATGGCTTCGAGCATGGGCTGTCTGGCAACCTCCAGCATTCCGTTGCGGCCACCACTTTCTTCACCAGAGCTTTCTACGCCCTCTATTTTCGATGCAGCTTCATTGGAAACGACTGGAAACCGAAATGCGCGTAACATTCGGGGGCATTCAGAACTGGAGCGGTTCTCAAACACCTGAACGAGGCTTTCTCGCGGTAGCTCGCGTGTTTCAACTGCCAGGAGCGTTAATTCCCACCCTGCGAACAAGGAACGCGTCATCCGGTCAAAGCCGTCCTCTTGCCAGCCTGGCAATCAATCTGACCGGGATCAATTTCCAAGTGCCGCGTGCTTTCCCACAGCATTGGGCACGATTTCTCAAGATGGGCTGGCGGAAGGCTCCGTGATCATTCAACTTCCACGACTCGCTTGCCGAGGACTTCCCTTCGCGGCGTGATGCCCAATCCTGGATCGCTGCTTGCCGCCATGCAGCCTTGCTGGCGCTGCGGTGCACCTTCTGCCGTGCTGACGGTGACGTAGCTGTTGAAATCCGTACTGGTGAAACGAAACTCCTCGGGCGTGCTGTGCGCGAGATGCGCAATCGCCGCCGTCGTAATGTCGCTCCCCCAACTGTCCTCGAGCGTCATGGCAATCCCCATTGAGACGCACAGATCGCGTGCCTGCTTGGTTTTCGTCAACCCTCCGAGTTTGCTTATCTTGAGATTGACGACGTCCATCGCCAGATCTGTTTTGCCACGCAGCAGCATTTCCAGGGAATCAATGTTCTCATCGAGCACAAACGGATGGTTCGAATTGCGTCGCACCGCGAGGCACTCCTCGTAGGTCAAACAAGGTTGTTCGATGTAAACGTCGACGCCTTGTACTGCTCGGACCACGCGCATCGCCTCGTGTTGCGTCCAGCCGGTGTTGGCGTCGGCGATAAGCCGATCTGTCGGTTTCAGCATCGCTCGCACGGCGTGAATCCGTTCGATGTCGGTATCTGGATCGCCGCCAACCTTCAGTTGGAACCGCGAGTAGCCCTGTCCGCGATAGCCTTGAACATTCTTGGCCATTTCCTCGGGATCCTGTTGCGAAATGGCGCGGTAAAGTCGCACGCGCTCGCCAAAGCGGCCCCCCAGTAACGTGCAAACCGGCAACTGTGCGGCCTTACCGAGAATGTCCCAGCAGGCGACATCGATCCCGGACTTGACGTAGAGATGCCCTTTGAGCACGGCATCCATCCGATGGTTCAGCAACATCAACGCGCAAGGATCCATGCCGATCAGATGCGGTCCAAGTTCGCGGAGTCCCGCGCGCACGCCTTCGGCATAGGCCGGCAGGTAGAACGGCCCCAGCGGGCAAACCTCGCCATAGCCAATCAGTCCGCAGTCCGTCTCGACACCGACGATCGTGCTGTCGAATACCGACACTGACTTCCCGCCCGACCATTTGTACGAGCCTTCCACAAGAGGCAACTCGACACGATGGGCAAAGATTCTTCTGATCTTCATGTTAGATGTACCTGCTATGCCGATGATGGATGTGACGGACATTATTCTACCTTGAGCGGCGACCACTTCCGTACACCCGGCCGCCGCACGCATGCCCGTGCGCGAAACGTCTGGCCAGTCATGGGACGTGGATCGCTACGGTGAACGCATCCCCCGATGCTTATGGCCAAACGGGAAGTAATTCTTCTGCCGGCCGTTGATCATCTTACCGACCGCTAGAGGCCGCGACGGCGAGAGCCTCGGTCAAAGTGGCGTGTGCAATTGCGCGATCGTTTCGACCAGGGAGGTTAGCACCTGCGAGTCGTCGGGATAATCGCTTGGAAGCACCGCTTTTAACGGGATGGGTACTTCGTCCATGCGGTAGGCAGTGCCGGAACGATGGATGCCGTAAATGGCCGTCGTGAACCGCACCGATGGTTCAAACGGCGGCTTGATTTGCGGATAGTCGAGGATGATCGTGGGGATATCGCGCAGCGATTGCTGGGCCATGGGGGACAGCATGCCGATGCCTTCGCTGCCAACCAGCAGGCAAGCGTCCACTTCCCTTCGCTCGAGCAACTCGTTGGCGGAGTATTCGCCAGGGTTATGCCTGGGAAATCCTCGCTGCAAATTCACCGCGAATGGATAGCCGGTTTGCCAGCAGAGCACACTGTCGGCTCCGGTGACGTCGCCGGGAATGCGCATTCTCTTGGCGTGAAATCGAGTGTGATCATTCAGTTCGTTGACAAGGCGAAGCAAAGCTTCCACCGTGCGGTGCCCCAGGGCATGCTTGGTTAAACCCAATCCAAAAAACACCACCCCGCAACGGCATGATTTCATGCGTTCTGCCAGGCGCTGCAGCTGCGTCAACGGCATACCCCCAATTGTCGCGCCGATGTCGGGCACGACGCCTTGAATCAGTGAACGCAGCGTCCAAATCACTTCAAAATCGGCCGCCGGGTCGACTTGCAGAAAATGATCGGCAAGGCTCGAAGTCGCCGTGGGAGCGATATCCACCACGACCAGGGTGCGCTGCTCTCGGCCCGAGATGAAACGCCCGGAGGGCCAGAGGGCATACCGCTCGAGATGCCTGGGATGACTTGCGACGGGGTTGGCTCCCCAGTAAATGACCAGATCGGCCCGATTGCGAATTTCGCCCAGGCTGCACGTCGATTCACCGACTTCTTGCAGGGCCATGATCGAAGGCGCATGGCAACGCGAGGCCGTGGTGTCGATGGTGGCGCCTAGTCGATCGGCCAGTCGCACCGCGGCTCGTTGCCCCGACGTGCTGCTCCGCGAAAGACCATAAATCAGCGGATGCCGAGCGTCTTTGAGTATCGAAGCCGCGGCAGTCAGAGCTTTGGCGAACGAGACCGCCCGGCCGCGAACCTCGGCTGCCGGGCGGTCCGCAAACGATTGATTCAAGAACCAGCTTTCGGCCAGAGGGCAAGCCGGAACCATGCACGTGATACGGTCGTTGGAAATGGTTAACCGGAGATCATCGCAAACACAGCCGCAAACGGTACAGGTAACATCGTCTTCGGTCGTCTCGGGTGGAGAGGTTGTCATCAGCCATTTCTCAATCGTCGGAATTGCAGTCTGCTCGGCCATTCGCGCCGATGCGCCATCCTCTCCCTGCATGGATCTAAATCGTCAACGACGTTCCGCCGCTTCAGGAACTCGCTCCAGTCCACCCTGCATTCGTTTTTTCAGCGAGTGGAGCCGACTCAATCGAAGTACTCGTCGGACGGATCGAACTTGGGGATCACAATGTTGATGATTTTCATTTGGCCGATCGCGCGGTGTCGTACTCCCGGAGGAATCAGCACACACATGCCAGGTTTGACGGGAACGATCTCGTCGTCGAGTTGCATTTGCGCCCCAGGGCCACACTCCAAGAAAACGTAAGTCTCTGTTTGCCGAGTATGGTAGTGCGTGACGGCAGCTGCCGAGATTTCGGTAATGTGGATCGTCGCCGGGTAATCTTCGACATCGGCAAATGCACGTTTGGCCGTGCCGCAGGGGCAGGGAACTCCGGAGATTTCGTTGAAATCGACGATCTGGTACCGCGGCTTCGAGGTAGCGTTCATGGAATTTCCTGGCTGCGAATCGTGCAGATTGGTTGCAATGAGAGTCGGCTCGCGGGGCGCTCGATTCAAGATACTTTTTCTTGCCAGGAAGCGGAACCGTACTGGTAGGCAAGGTGGCAGCGCCAATTGTCGTCGTCGGTTTGCGGAAAATCGCTACGGTAGTGAACGCCTCGACTTTCCTCCCGAGCGAACGCCGCGGCCACCATCAGCCGGCCCACGGTCAGCATGTTTTGAAGCTGCCAGCCTTTGGGCTCCTGGAATTGCCGAGGAAGCACGTACCGACACCACTCATCGATGGTGTCGGCCGCTTCTTGAAGATTCTCGTGATGGCGACGAATGCCGGCGTCGCGCCACATCAAGCTTTTCAAGCTGTTCAGTATGTCGTCCAAAACCAGCGGCTCTTGTGGAGATTCCAGGGCGCCGTTTTCCAACGGCAAACCCTGGAAGACGTCGGGCATTCGCATTGCTTCTTCCGTTGCGCCTTCGCCGGCATAGGCTCCATACACCAGGCCCTCCAGGAGACTATTGGACGCCAAGCGATTGGCACCGTGCAGACCCGAAGAGGTAACTTCGCCCGCTGCCCAGAGACCAGGTACAGTTGTCCGTCCGCGCACGTCCACCTTGCATCCACCAATCATGTAATGGGCGCCGGGTCGCACGGGAATGCGATCGGTGGCAATGTCGAGATTGAATTCCGCGCACACCCGGGCAATTCCAGGAAAGCGTGCCCGTACGCGCTCTGCCGGCAAATGGCTCAGGTCCAAATAAACACTGGAACCGTGCGTTTGTTCCATTTGACGCACGATGGCCTGGCTTACGACATCGCGCGGCGCGAGTTCGGCCCTGGGGTCGTAGTCGGGCATGAAGCGGTGCCCATTGCGGTCGCGCAGGTAGGCTCCCTCGCCGCGAATTGCCTCGGTGATTAGGGTGCGGCTGCTGCCGGCGATATACAAGACCGTGGGATGGAATTGCATGAACTCCATATCGCGCACGGCAGCTCCGGCCCGAAACGCGATCGCCAGCCCATCTCCCGTGGCCACGGAGGGATTGGTCGATTCGCGAAAGATCTGTCCCACGCCGCCGGTGCACAGAATGGTTTGCTTGGCCCAAACCAGCGTTTTGCCGTGCCGAGGGTTCCAAGCCAGGCCCCCGCGGCATACGCCTTCGTGCGTCAGCAAATCGAGGATGAACGTGTCGCTCCAGATTTCGATGTTGGGCCGATCGCGAACCTGCTGGATGACCACCCGCATGATCTCGCGGCCAGTGGCGTCCCCCAGGGCGTGGACAATCCGATGGTGGCTATGCCCACCCTCGCGTCCCAAAGCCAAATCGCCCGCAACTCGATCGAAGTCCGCGCCCCAGTCGATCAATTCGCCAATGCGTTTGGGTGCTTCGCGGACGACCATTTCAACGACGTGCCGGTCACACAGGTTTCCGCCCGCTCTCAAGGTGTCTTCGATGTGGTTTTCGAAGCGATCTTCCGGATCGAGCACGCCGGCGATGCCGCCCTGCGCGTAGTTGCTGCTGGACTGGCCGATGCTCTCCTTGGTGATGACCACGACTGAAAGCGAGGGATCAACGGCCAGCGCGGCGCGAAAACCGGCCAGTCCGCCGCCAATGATCAGAATATCGGCAAAATGGTGCGGTACTTTCTTGGGATGAAAGGGCACCAGGTAGCGGGCGGCATTTTCCAGCATGAGTTGCTAGTCTTTGAATCGCGCGATCAGCACGCTGGCCGCCTGACCTTGCGGGTTGACGTTCACGTTCAAGAACGAATCGCCCGGCAGTTCGCCGAATTCGCGCACGCCGCGGATGTTGCACTCGGGGTCGGGCGTTTCCAGATTCAATATGGGAAACAGCGCATTGTTCGCTAGCGCGAGCAAACTCGCGACTGCTTCGACCACGCCGGAACCGGCGCCCAAGTTGCCGAAGTAACTCTTGGCCGCTACGACCGGCAAACGACCGGCATCGTCGCCGAACACATCGTGAATGGCCTTTGCCTCGTCGAGGTCGCTGCTTTGCGTTCCCAGCCCATGCGAGTTGAGATGGCCCAATTCGCCGGGTCGCATGCCGGCATCGCGCAGGGCGGCGATCATCACATTGCGCAGGGCCGCGCGGCGATCGGCGACGAAGTTCTTATCGGCGACCTGGCTGCTGGCGCTACCCAATACCTCGGCATGAATGGTAGCGCCGCGTGCCCGAGCTGTTTCCAGATTTTCCAAAACCAGGGCGGCGGCTCCTTCTCCAACGACCGCGCCGCGGCGGTGCAAATCGAAGGGCCGGCATGCTTTTTCCGGTTCGACCTTTCCGTCGGCCAGATCGAACTGGAGGTGCGCATGCATGGTTTTCATGGGATGAACCCAGGTGCCGGTCGATCCGGCGACCATGCAATCGGCATGACCACGGGCGATAATCCGCGCGGCTTCGCCAATGGCCAAATTGCTCGAAGCTTCGCGTTCGGTGAGCGAGTTGTTGGGACCTCGCAGATCGTTGTACATGGAAAGATGCGCCGCCGGCATATTAGGCAGGTACCGCAATAGCCACAGCGGATCAAGACTCTTCATGCCTTCGACGGCCCAGCGGGAGTATTCGAAATTGCCTTCCGCATCGATGCAACGCCGGCAAGCATCGATGAACTCCTCGGGCATGGTAGTCATGTAGTCGGAGCCGAACACCGCGCCGGTGCGTTCTGGTTCGAATTTCCCCTGCTCCAGACTGGCGTTTTGCAAGGCCAATTGGGCCGCGGCGATGCCCATTTGGGCTTCACGGCAAACCGTTTTGAGCCCCTTGCCGATCGCTCGTTTTTGATTTTTTTCGAGTGGGCCAAAATCGTTGATGTGGCCGGTAAACTCAAGTGCCTCGCCGGCATATGTTGCGGGAAACGCATCTGCCGCAAACAATTGGATGGGCCGGACACCACTCCGTTGGTGGACGAGGTGCTCCCACACCGCCTCGGGCGAATTTCCCAAGGGGCATATCACTCCCATCCCGGTGATCACGACCCGACGTTCGTCGGGGTGTGTCCTGCTCATCCAACGATCCCTTGCACACGAATCCGGCAATGGCCCCCCAGCGGAAAGCCAATCTTTAGCCGGCGAATGAATACGATTTTAATCTTAAGTAGTTAGATCGTCGAGATCGCATCTGGTTGGACGATGGATGCGATTCAAGGCAGGTCAGTCCTCCTCCGGTGCACCATGGTGCACCGGGCGCGCGGCGTCTTTCGAGTCACCAAGTGACTGGTGGACCGACGGAAATGCCCCTCGATCATCGCCCGCCAGCAGCAGCAGGTATTTGAACCGTGCGTAACGGAGTATTTCGCGATAAAACAATCACACGCCCGCGACAAATTTTGGGAAGGCGCTCGGCTGGAACCTCCTGATAACCCTCAGCTCGGCTGCGACCCAGGAAATCTTCACGAGCTTGGGGCGACCAGCGCGGCGAAATCAGCAATACGCTGGGTCGCGAAGCCAATACCGCGTTGAACAATTCGCCGGGAGTACTTCTTCCCACGCAAGAATAATCCGGCAGAAAGTAAGTTTGCGATGATTGAGCGTAATAGCCCACAAGGTTCCAACTGCCGCAGCCGGCGATGCCGACTCCGGGGCCGTATTCAGCACGCAGCCAATCGCCCAGGGCCGCTTTGGCCTCGCGGCCCTGGTCCGTGCTGCTGAAAGCGTCGATTGATCCAACCAAGGCAAACACTGCCAGTGCCAACCGCACGGCTCGCTGGCGACTGCCCGGAACGATCCGGCCCGGTCGAGGCCCGTGGATTAGCCAATGGCATAAGCTCAGCAAGCCGAACGCGGCCAGCGGCAGAGTGACCAACACAATTGACAACACGTATCGGCTGCTGGCCAAATACGCTCCCAGCACATGGATGGCAATCCCGCCAATAATCATGGCGGAAAGCAATATCAGCCCCAAATAATCGGCACGGAGCCAGCGCCGCCAGCCAACCACAGCGCCAATCGCCACCAGAGCCAACTGCCAGTACGTAAAACCTCGCACCATGGTAACCGCCACCACACTGGCGACTCGCCAATGGTTGGAAGCGGGCGAATCATTCCCCGGTAGCTGCTCGACTGCCGGAACTTCGGCGACTGCTGCCGACGATTCTACTGGCGAACTGTTCTGAGGCGCAAGCGGCAAGGCATCGGCGGACGAGGTTGCCACGAATTCGACGGTTTTGGCAACGGTTGCCGGTTCTTCTGGTCTGGGTTCCGAATTTGGTTCTGATATTTCATCCAACAAGTGGGTGATCGCGAATTCCACGCGGTGGAACGCGCCCCATTGCCAGTGGGAGTAGCCAAAGGCCAGTGTAAGGAACATCATCGTGAGCGGATAGGAGAGCCCCAGTACCCCACTACCCAGCGCGAGTTTCATTCGTCCCCGTTCGAGCGACCGCCACTTCGACAGCCCCCAGATAGCTGCCGGCAAGAGCAAGAACCAGCCCTCGAATCGAGTGTGTATGGCCAGGGTGGTGGTGATCCCCGCGGCCAGAAACCAGATGAGCCGCACCTCGGTCGTCGCTCGATACAATAAGTAAATCGACGTGGTGAACAGCAGCCAAAATGTGCTTTCGCGCAACACCTCGGGCGACCATTCGATCAACTTGGGGTGAAAGGCGTAGAGCACGCAGCCGACCGTTGCCAATCGCAGGTTGAACTGGCGGCGCATCCAGCCAAACAGCGGCAGTACCGTCAGGCTGGCACACAAGACCCCCCAGAATTCGGCCGCAGTCTCCCAGTTCAATCCCATCCGGTGCAAATACGAGAGCACCAAGGGATAAACATTGAGATCGTACTTGCCTACAGCGTCGGTACGGGTGCCCAGGCTCACCGCCCGTGCCTGTTCAATGTAAAACGCCCCGTCGGTGCAAATCGTGTCCATGCGAATGGCCATCACGATTCGCGGGGCAGCGCAAATTGTGAACAACAACAGCAAAAGGCCAGCCGTGCCGTGCCGCAGTACGGAGGGACGATTCTCTTGTCGCTCGGTGAGTTCTGCGATCATGGTAGGATCTCAGGAAGAGAGGCCCATGCGCTTTCTTCACGCGAAATCTCTGATTTTTTGGGCATCGCTCGACTTATCGGCATTACAGATGCTGGTTCTGAGTTTTTATGCGACGATTGCATGAAATGAACGCGAGTGCTGGCACGGCTAGCTGGCTGCCTTGACTCGAAGGTAAAATCGTGTCTTAAAAAGTTGAATCAAACTGGCCCCTTCAGGGCACTTGGCCGCTGGTTGCCGTTCTGGAGAATTCTGCGGGAAGTTTGCCGCCAACCTCGTTATTATGGCGAAATCCGTGGGCGTGTGGTTGCCACCTGGTCAGGACGTGTCGAGATTGTTTCTTAAGCGCTGCCTTGCTGGCGATGGCCTCCCCCGTTTGATCCTTCACTGCTTCCCAAGCCCCGACTTGACCTGTGGTCGTGAAATGAAGATTCAGCGGAAGTGGCTGGTTTGTCAGGTCAGGTCATCTGGGCTGCAAAACAACTTTGAATCCCACTCGCCATCTAAGGAGGTGGCTCGCATGCGATGCTGCTCGATTGCACTGCTACTGTTGCTGGCCTGGAATGTGTGCTTGCCTGCCCGCGCGGCCGACGAGAGCCGGGGGTACAGCTACGAGTTATTCAATGGAAAAAATCTCGACGGCTGGCACGTGACTGGCTGTGAAGTGGAAATCGATGGTGGCGCGCTTCGACTGGAGTCGGGCGACGGTTTTGTGCGCACCGATCACCGCTATGGCGACTTCGTGCTCGACCTGGAATGGCGGGCGCTGACCAAGGAAAAATACGACTCCGGCATTTACATCCGTTGCGAGTTGCCCCAGGGCGAGCGCCCCTGGCCACGGCAGTATCAGGTGAACTTGCTGGAAGGCAAGGAAGGTGTCATCAATGGACTGGAAGGTTCCCAGCCTCGCACCGACTTGATCAAGCCCGGAGATTGGAACCGATTTCGCATTACCGCGATTGGCGAAACCGTTAGCCTGGAAATCAATGGCCAGGCGGCCTGGAAGGGCAGCGGTCTCAAAGCGCCCAGTGGATTCATCGGGTTTCAATCCGAGGTGCCTGGCGGCGGTCGTTTTGAGTTTCGCAACATTCGCGTCACTGAATTGACGCATCGCTCGATGTTTAATGGCAAAGATCTACAGGGTTGGCAGCCGGGCAACGGCAAGGAAGCAACCTGTTGGATGGTGGAAGACGGCCTGCTGGTCTGCAATGGCAAGAAAGGCCCCTGGTTGCGTAGCGAAGAACAGTACGGCGATTTCAACCTGCGGCTGGACTACATGCTTAAGCCGGGCGGAAATTCCGGCGTATACGTCCGCGTGCCCCTCAATGGCGACCACCGCGGACAAGAGGCGAATCAACAGGAGGCGGGTACCGAAATTCAGCTCTTGGATGATCGTGCTGAAAGGTATGCAAAGCTCAAGCCTTATCAATACACCGGCAGCGTATATGCGATCGCCCCCGCCAAGGAACATGTGGGCCGGGATCCCGGGCAATGGAACAGCATCGAAATTGACTGCCGCGGCACCCGCTACCGAATTACCCATAACGGCGTAGTCATTGTGGACGCCGATACCGATGAATTCCCCGAATTGAAGAACCGCCTGTTGCAAGGATACCTGGGGTTGCAAAATCATAGCGAAGAGGTTTGGTTCCGCAATTTGCGAGTTGGTCCGCCCTTGGATTGAGCGACCGGGCGCGATGAATCCACTTCGGCACATTGCCGAGCAACGAACACGCACGCTCGAACGGGTGCCGGCGACTCGCGCTCCATCGACTTAATTGGGTTGATGACTTTGAATGTGGATTGCCACACCTGTTGCTTTTCGACGGGTTTTCAAACCGAAATCAGGGTAACGCCAGGGCATTACGAACCTGGCGAAACGGTCCCATAACAGCTATCCACTCCCTCCTGCAAAATTCACTTGAGAGACGCAATCGAGGTTCATCGATGAGAATGTTTATCTGGCCGGTGTGTTTGTTGACGGCAGCGTGTGGAATGCAGGCGCCGGCCGGCGACACCGACAAGCCTGCGGAGGACTGGATCCAACTTTTCAACGGAAAGAATCTCGATGGCTGGATTCCCAAAATCAAGGGCTACGAGGTTAACGAGAATTTTGGCGATACGTTTCGCGTGGTCGATGGTCTGCTCACCGTGAGCTACGACCAATACGATCAATTCAAAGGCCGGTTTGGTCACCTGTTCTATCAGCAACCATTCTCGCATTACATCATTCGAGTGGAATACCGGTTTGTGGGCGACCAATGTGCGGGAGGTCCCCCTTGGGCCGTGCGCAACAGCGGAATTATGTTTCACGGCCAATCCCCGCAGACCATGCGCAAAGATCAGGATTTTCCCGTTTCGATCGAAGCCCAATTGCTCGGGGGTTCTGGGGCAGGCGATCGTCCCACGAATAATGTTTGTACCCCCGGCACGCATATTGTGATGGCCGGGGAACTGATCACGCGCCATTGCACAAGTTCGAAATCGGAGACCTATCACGGTGACGAATGGGTAACCGCGGAGGTCGAAGTCCACGGCAACCAGCGGGTGATTCATCGCGTCAATGGCCAAGTGGTGCTGGAGTACACCAATCCTCAGCTTGATGAAAACGACGCCGACGCCGCGAAGCTGATCAAGGATGGCGAAAAAATGCTTGCCAGCGGCACCATTTCTCTTCAGGCCGAAAGCCACCCGCTGCAATTTCGCAAGGTCGAGCTTCGCAAATTGCCCTCGGGTGAATAGCGAATTGCCACACGCCCTACGCTGGGGCACGACAACCAAGATCGCGTCTGTTTTCCATCAGGGGCCGCGAGCGGCGTACGTCATCGCCCGTCATGCACATGCCACGGACTTGCATTGCCGCATTTTCCAGTCGTGGGCCGCGAAGGCGACCAGCATCGGGAAGTTTGTGGAGTCTCCGTCCGTTCGCGGTTGATCCGCGTTTCGAGTCCTTCACAATCCACGCAGACGAATAGCCGTCATCGCAATGTCGAAGTTGCCTGTGTCTCGTTCCCATTTCCCGATCGCGGCCGTCCACCGGACTTACTCTCACTTCACGTGCTCATAGAGCAATTTGCCCTGCTCATCGTGAAAACTAAACGCAAGCTGCGCCGGTCGGTTATCGATCGAGGGTGTGGCGCGAATGTACAAGAATCCACCGGAGGCGGGCTCCTGGCAATAGGGCTGACGGATGAGGCCTTCGGGATCGGTCGACTTGGGATCGCCGGGTTTTCGCCCCAGCCGCGCGTTTTCGTCGACGAGCGCTCCACACGAAAACTCCTCCACGCCACTGGGATCGACCGAATGATACTGCCAATGCCGATCGCCGCAGACCACGTAAAAATGACCTTCGAGCAAACCCGATTCTTGCAGCCAGCCAAAGAACGCGTCGCGCTCGTGTCGAAATCCACCAAGATTGGTGTGATTGTCCGTCTTGCGGAGATCGTCCGGACCGACCATCGGCGTGGGTGAGATGAGCACTTTGAACGTCGCGTCGCTGTCGGCAAGCGTTTGCTTCAACCACTCGGTTTGCCTTTTTCCCCAGATGGTTTTCTCAGGTCCGTCGTCCATGGCATTGGGGCTACGATACCAGCGGTTTTCTGTCAGCCAGATTTGCAAGTCGCGACTTACCCGATGTGTGCGATACGTTTTCACATCGCTGGCGTCAGACGCCGCATAAGGCAATTGCTCCAGCATTACCCGTTGCGTCAGCTCGGGCGAGGGCGCCAGGTCGCCGGAGTTGTCGCAATCGTCATAGCGGTAGTCGTGGTCGTCGATCTCCCAATAGGTGGGCACCACCGCGAACAACTGACGATAACGCGGTTGCACGAATTGCTCGTGCCACTTCTGCCGCATTTGGGTCAGCGTTTCGGCTCGGGGTTTTGTCGGTGTGTCGTAATAGACGTTGTCGCCGGTGCCAACAAAAAAATGCGGCTTCAGCTTGGCGATGGTTTCCAGGGCAGGATAGCCCAAGTGCTTGTCGGGGCCGCTGTATGGCGGCGGCAGTTCGGTATTGTTTTGCGCGACGTGCCGCTCACGATCGATGCGGTCGTCGCCGTGAAACTTGGCGTAGTTCATCCCGGTAACCACGACAAACCGCACTTCTGCCTCCGTGTCTTTGCCGGGTAATGTGCGGAAGGTGGCTTGCGGGCCACTTTGCAGTGAATCCCGATCCCGGCCGATTTGAGTGACGCAAACGTATTCTGTGCCGGGCTGTAAATCTCGAACTGCCACCCGGGCGATATAGTCGCGATCGGCAGTCGCCGTGGCGGTCAGCGTCTTCGATTCGTCATCTTGTCCGCCCGCTTTGTCCTGTCTCGCGATGGTGAATTGCACGATGCCTTCGACGCCCGGCACGTCACCGTCTTTTAATTGATCGGTCTCGGTCAGCCGAATCTGCACCAAAGCGCTGTCGGCGGTGACTTCTCCCACCATGATGCCTTGGCCAGCCACGATCGCGGCGCTGTTAATCGAGGGAGGAGATGTGCCGCTGGGATCGGCTGCCGCGGAATTGTTCGTAGGCTGCGAATCTCGCGACTGAGAGTCTTTCGTATCTCCGCCACAACCGACTCCTGCGAACAGAGCCAAGGCTAAGATCAAGGCAAGCGATCGAAATAACGAGGGGGTGCGCATGGCGAACTCGCGGAAGTGATCAGAAACGGAACGGATGAAGGGTACTCGGTGCGAGGCGAAATGCGCCGCACGCGGCGATCAGTTGCCCGGCTCGGAAAGCTGAACCACTTCAATTGTGGTTTCGGCGAGGAAAATTTGCTCGCCGCCGCGAGCGGTGGCACGAATGATCAGCGGCGCGTTGAACGGTCCAGCTTCGCGTGCAAAGTTTATCAGGATTGTGCCTTCACGCGCTCCCGCTTCCAGTTCCACCGCCGCTGCGCTGACGCCCCGCATATGCTGCGGCGTGCGCACTTCCAAGCGTACGTTGCCCGAAACATTCGCCGCCTGGTCCACTTGAACTCGAATGGCGACTGGTCGCCCCGGATCGGCAACAATGGATTGGGGCTCGGCGCGGAGAGTAAGCGAGGCTGGATCGGCCACCGCCACGATTTGCTCGTTCTGGTTGGTCGACGTGTAGCTGACGATGTGCTTTTGGCCGTGGCGATCGGTAACCTCTCCCATGGCCATCAGCACGGTCCGACTGGTGCGGCCAATCTCGAGGAAGCTGGGTAACGTCACCGGGTACTCAAATTCGTCGGCATCCGCCGCCACCACAATGGTTGGGCCGGTCACACCCTGCAAATGCCGCATTTGCTTGTCGGCCAGCCGCACCGTCAATGGGCCAGTGTAGCCTCCCCGGTCAACGGTGTACCGCTTCTTGAGAATCGATCCTTGCGGTGCATAGGTCAATGAAAAGTCGCTCGAAAACTTAAATGGTGTCGCCAGCCCGACAAACAATGTTCGGTTCGCAATGTCAGGGGTCCCTCGTGCCGCCGGTGAAGTAATTTTTCCCTCGACCTCGCTTCGTCGCTCTTTGCCCTTGGGGCCTTCTACCTGTTCGCCGCGAGCCACCAAACGCAATGGAACGGCCAGCGGGGCTTCGACGGTTTCCTCACACTTGACCGAGAGTTGCGTATTGGCTCGGTTGCCGGGGATCACATTTCCGCCCAGGGTGATTCCCTCGGGTAGATCCGCGGCGCTGATTTCCACGGATCCGGTAAATCCTCCGGTGCGAACAATATCCAGCTTTAACTTGGCCTCTCCGCCGGGCGTGACATTGATGGTTTCGACCGGAAAGACGACCTCAAAGCCGGGCAGAGGTTCGGCCGGTTCAATCTGCATGCGGTAGGCAAACTCTGGCCCACCGCGAGGGGAGAACCGTTCCGATACCTGAAGGTAGTAGGTGCCCGCGGTCTTCGCTTGGAAGTAGAGCGAGGGATCGGTCGAATTGCCCGTGTCGTCGGCGGTTGCCATCACCTTTCCCTGAGCATCCATCACGGTTAGCACGGCATCGAGCGGCGACCCCAATTGGGCGGCGCGAACATTCACCTGGTAGTTGGTGTCGGCCGTTGCCCCCACGGCCCAAATATCGACGTCGCCCGGCTCGTTCAACCGTCCGTTGGCCACGCCAGGAATTTGCAGAAGCTGGGCCTGGGCAAGATTATTGTTCGGTTCGACCTCCAGAAACTCTGGTCGGTCGCTCACTTCGAGCAACAACGGATTCAATTTTCGTCCCTGCCAATGGGGACGAACCCACACTTGCTGTTCTTCGTCTCCCAGGCGGGGCAATTGCACTTCGGTCGTAGCGCCGTCCAAGCCGGGACCTGCCAGTTGCAGGGAAACCTTTCCGCCGCGTTCTCCGCCCAGCGGATAGAATTGAGTGACATAGGGTGCTTTGTCGATGGTTAAGCGATAGACGTAATGTTGCAATCCTCCGAATTCGCTGTCGTGAATCCGAATCTCGTAGTTTCCGTCGCGAGGCGCCGTGAAGCTCACGAAGGCGTCGGCGCCAAAAAAGCCCGAGTTCTCGGCTAACGGACGTCCTTCGGGATCGAGTACCTCCAACCGGGATTGTAGCGCCGAACCCAATCGGGCGGCGTGAACCTCGGCGTAATAGGTTTGCCCTTTCTGGGCTGCGAATTGCCAAATGTCGACGTCCTCGCGAGGAAAGATGCGGCCGTTGATCGTGATCGGCAATTGCACCTCGACCGGTATCGGTTCGCCTTCGACCTCTTCTTCCACCAATTCGGGCAGTTCGCCTACCACGAACAGCATGCTGGGCGTGATGCCTTGCGCTGTTTGCACGCGCCAGCGGCGGTATCCTGGTTCGGCGTCCTTGGCAATTTTGATTTGGCCGTGGTGGTCGCGGGGATAGTCCTCGGCACGTTGCGAAGCAGGCAGGGGAAGCACCGGCCCTTCAAACCAAATCGTTTGGCCTTCGGTTACCGTGGGACTAGCGGCTATGCCTGGGCCATCCATAGTGAATTTGGCTTGACCATGCAAAAAGTGGCCTCCTACCCTAACGGCGACGGTTTGCCCTTGCTGTCCACCAGCAGGAAAAATGTAGGAAACCGACGGTTCCACCGCGTGGGCGGACGAGCGAACCGGCCCCCAAATCCCTCCTGCCATCAGAAACGGTACCAGGGTCATGAGGGGCGTACGCGAGGACAAGATGCAGCATCGTCGCCGAACTTCACGCTTCATTGCGAAAACCTTGCTAGCGAATGGAGAGGCATGAGCCCCGTGGCGGGAGTTCAAAACGGGCGGCCAGGGGATGGAACCGCCCGTGCGCTAGTTTAAGGCCGCGTTTCCGCCGACGGAAATACAAAACGGAGAAACGCCTGTGTTCCGTCGCCGAGTCAGCGCTGGTCGGCGGCCGCCGTTGCCCGGATATCTCGCCTTGGGGCCAAAAAATGGGTACCGTTTGGGGGCATTCGTTGTTCTGCGTCAAGCAACGTCGGCCAATCCAGCAGGACAGCGCATGACAGAAGGAGGATCGCCCAGTTTCGTTTGAATTTCAGCCCCAGGGGCGCGCGACAAATTACGGCCCGGTTGGATGGCGGGATGATCGTCTCCGACCCCTGTTGTCTCGCGAGGCGGCTACAGGCCTGCTGACGCGACTGACGGGCAGTGTTGACAAAAACATTCTGCGTGGCGAACTGCATGCCGTGGAGCAGTTGCATCAAGCCCCCGGACAGCCTGCCCGGGTGTTCAATGAAGTCGCTTATCGAACGAGTACTATAAGCAGCGGCGAGCTACAGATAGAACTTGATACCTGCTCAGCGAGTTGAACGCCGTGACACATTCAAGAAATGGCCGGCCGTAGCGCAAGGGGGCAGGGGCGTTAGATCGACCAATGCCATCCAAGATGAATGGGGCACGAGCGGGTCCGCCGGCGCATTCAATCCGGAGTTGCCGGCAAGTTTCCCACCGCTGCTTCACGGAGCAGCCAATGAGACACACACGATCTCCTGGTCGTTTCGGGCGAAGACGCAGCGGTTGGCATAGGCGGGGTGGCTCCAGACCACGCGGCGGCCCAGGCCGACGCCGACCGGCTCCAGTAGTTTGGTGCGGCTTACCTCATCGTACTTTTCGGGAGACAGCCGAGCGATAACCAGGTCGCCATTCTCCCCGAAAATGAAGAAGCGGTCCCCGTTTTTCGTCACGAACGTCGCCCCTTCGTTCGGGCCGCGGCGTTCGTCATCCTGTCCGTTCACGGGCTTGGCAGTACCCCAGAGTCGCTCTCCGGTCGCAATGCGGACCGCGCGGAACAGTCCATTGCCATCGATGCCGTAGGCGACGCCATCTTGCACGAACGGCGTACCGCTCACCGGGGCGAGCCCGACGGTTGGAGAACCTTCCCAGATTTTTGTGGCGGCAGGCGTAGCCCGATCAAGCTTCAGACCCAGCGACTTGCGGTTGTGTCCCCCGGCAAAGAGGTAGTCGCCATCTTGGCGTGGGGCCATGATCGCCATGCCGAACGCCGTGCGCAGCGGCTGCGACCAATAGAGGCTGCCGTTGTCCGGGTTCAGGCTGTTGAGGCTCTCGCCGTGAAAGATGAGCAATTGCGTGACGCCGCCCGCGTGGATCAAAGTGGGAGGGCTGTAGCCGATGTCCGAAGTGCTGAGCGCTTTCCAAATTTCTTTGCCTGTCTGCTTGTCAAACGCGACGACGGCGCTTCCCTTGCCGCCCACGGTGCAGATGAGCATGTCCTGGTAGACCAACGGATGGCCTGCGTATCCCCACAAGGGAACCGGGGCATCGTATGTCTGCGGAAGGTTCTTCGACCAGATCACATTTCCCGACTGAGCATCCAGACAGAACAGGTCGCCCATGGCCCCCAAGGTAAACACCCGGCCGTCGTCAACGGTGGGCGTGCAGCGGGGGCCGGCCGGGTAGCTGATCGTGTAGGGGCAGTCGTATTCGTGCTTCCAGATTTCGTCGCCGGTTTGCGCGTCGACGCAGAGCACACGCTCCTTGCCTTGGAGCTCATTGCGCTTGGTGGGTGCCGGTTTGTCGTCGCCTGCCGATTTCAGATAGTCGGTGACATACACCTTGCCGTCGGCCACGGCCGGACCCGCAAATCCCCCGTGGATGGGCTTTCGCCATAAAACCTTTGGTCCGCCCGCAGGAAACTCCTCGATGATGCCCGTTTCCGCCCAAACGTCATCGCGATTGGGCCCCATCCATTGCGGCCAATCGGCGGCTATGGCCGGCAGCGCAGCAAGAGCCGCCACCAAGAATAAAACGCTACGGGTCATGGGTTCCTCGCAATCTTCGGTCTGGATGTCGAAAGCATAGGGGAATAAGAAGATGATCGCACGGCGGTGACGGTTTTTCCACAGGAATACGGACAATGGCATACCGACATGCAAACGGCAGTTGGCTCAACATTGCCAATAACAAACTCAGTTCCCTGGCGGTTCAATGCCTGCACGAACGCCGCCGTGGAGAACTCGCCCAGCTTCATCGAGAAATCGCGGCATGGGCGATCGACGTAACCGACGCCCAACGCGGCGCGCACTGGCAGATGAAAATCGACGATGCCCGCCCAGGCCAAAATCCGTCGCCCTTTACGCGTGTTAGCCGCGATCGGACGGTGTCCTGAAAAACATTTCCGCAGCTTGTGGAAATACCACCACGTAAGAAACGAAAAGTCTGGTCTGACCAAGCCCTAGGGTTGTTTGTCTGCTTGCTCACTCAGAATGCGGGCAATCTGCTCAGCGTGGAATGGCAGCCATGCCTGTTTGAGGTACACGGCATGGCCAAACATGGCCTCCGAACCGGGACCATAATCAACCAACAGGGTGGTTCCCTGCGATGGCAGACGAATGCCCCAGGACCGCTGCAGGAAGGCCACGCGGCGCGCCCAAAATGCCAGGTTGTTCAGCACACCTTCTTCGGCGGGTATTAGCGGCACGGCGCCGAATAGTTCGGCCAAAGCTGCATTGGCATCACGCCGGGTCTCCAGCAAGGGGAGACTGTCGGTGCCGTCAATGGCGAACGCTTGAACCCAGTCGCCGTATCGGGCCGATTGCACGTCGTTCAGACCGATCAACACCTTGGTGCGGTAAGCAGGCGTTTGCAGATCGGACTCATCGACCGGCCGATGATGCACAAAGTGAATCAATTCGCGGTAACCGGCGGGATTCCAGGCATACCGGATGGGAGTTCCAAAGGTGACCACGTACAACTGCTTGCCGAGAGCGTGGGGGCCAGCCACGGCCGCCAGGGTTTGTCGCACATTGATCCAGCGGGCGTCGCTACCGTAAAGCGCAGCGCCAATTTCAAAGAATTGCTGGTTGGCTTCGCGATCGTTGGCCAACAGTTGTGAAACGAGGGCAAAGACGTTTCCGGCATGGCTGTGTCCCCAGAGCATGATGTTGCGATCGGCCGGCAATTTCAGCTTGAGCAAGGCATCGATCATGCAAACCGCGGCGTGGGCGCGGTCCAGGTGGTTGTTTTCGCTTCCCCAGACAAAGCGGGCTTGGGCGAGATCGTCCGTGCCCAATCGGCGATTCAGTTCTTGTGCGAACGCGGCGTTGAACCCGTCGGGGCCGTCGTAGGCGTCCATGAAACTTTTGTTCAGTCGGCGAAGTCCGTCGCCGTCCAATCCAAGCAAATTCAACAGAGCAGGCGCCCGGTCGGCGGCCAACGCCAACACACCGAAACCGTCTTCTCCAGTAAACGTGCCATGCACCAACCAGATATTGTCGATGTGACGCCGCTGGATCACCTCGAGAAACTTACGCATCGCCCGATCAGAATCGACGTTGTCGGGTGCCTTGATGAGCTCAAATGAGTTCCTGTTGGCACGAGCCGTGTAATCCTGGTGCGTAAATCCCTCGCCATGCACTCGCCCGGCAAAACTGGTTAAAAGCACGGCCAGGAGCAAGAGAGGCAGCGCCCGCCCCAATCGCAAGCCCACCCGCGCCGTGGAGGCGGCCGCACGGCAGTCGCGAGCGAGTCGTCCCCCACGAAGACGAGCAACACACATCAGGCACCTCCCCCGTTTGAAATGATGATTGCGGACCGCTGCCTGGTGGGATGGATCGGCACCCGGCGGAACTGGCAAGATGGCAGATCTTTTTGCGGTTCGTCGATTCGCGCACGACTGCCATTATCAATACTTGTATGCCACGCCGAAAGGCAAAGTGGTCATTACGCCAAGAAAATGAGCCTTTGCTGCCCTCATTTCCCCATTTTCGACAGGCAAATCCACAAGAAACGGCTGATATGCCAGGTTGAGATTGTCGCACCTGGGTAGGCGGATCACTGCCGAAAACACGTTCAACACAATTCAAGATTGGGCGAACAGGGGCCGCCAGAACTCCATGGCAGCCACAGTTCGAGCAATGTTGCCGTCTGTTGTGGCAAGAAAAACGGCAAAGCGCCCCGCATTTTTTCCTGGCGGAACTGCATCAAGTCCGCGTCTGCATTGGGAACGGCCGGCCAAGGCTCATTTGCGGCCCGTTGGAGAGCGGTCCTCGGGCAGGTAAATCAGACGACCGCAACTACTGCAGAAGATGGCGTGCGACATGTAAAGCTGGTTGTAGACGTTGGGGGTAAGCTTGTGGAAACATCCCCCGCAGCACTCCCCTTCTACCGGGGCCAACGCGTCGGAGCCCATCGCTTTGATGACGCGATCGTACATGGCGCGGAAATCGGCTGGCAGTTTTGCTTCAGCTTGGTGCAGTTCGGCATCCAGCCTATCGATTTCGACTTGCAGGCCGGCAGCCTTTTCCTCCACGGCCAGTTCGATCTTCTTGAGTTCGTCCTTGCTCTTGGCCAGGTTTTGCTTGGCTTCGCCGACCGTTACCTGCAACTCGTCGATATTGCCGAGCGCTTCCAGAATTTCGTCTTCGAGCACGCTCTTGGCCATTTCATCCGCGGCAATCTGTTCCAGCAATGCCTGGTATTCGCGATTGGAACTGGCCTCGTTCAGCTTGCGTTTGAGATCGGTGATTTTGTTTTCGCACGTGCGAAGTTGCAGTTGCTTTTGGTCGGCGGCGATTTGAGCTTGCCTGGTGCTCTTGACGCTCGCTTCGAGTTGCTGCTCCGCGCGGGCAACATTGGCGGAATGTGCCTTGATCTGCTTCGGCCCTCGCGCTTGTCTCTCTTGCAAATCGCTCAATTGCTGATGAATGCGATGCAGGGTACGAAGCACATCGGCAGTGACAGACATCGAATCGCTCACTTTCGATGAGTACTTTGGGCGCGACGCTCACAACCATCACCAAGCGGTGATTCGACAGGGACGAGCTTCCGTTCGTCGCCTGGGGAATTTGGCAGCGTGCGCGTGAAAGGGCAACCAGCCCGATGGAAGTACGCTGTATGGTTCCGCGGTTTTGGCGAACACAACGACCAAATATTAGCCGTCGTGCCGAGAAACTCCGTCAAACCATGATGCACATTCATCGCTCCGAGGGAAAGTTGCGCCATCTCCACATTTTCATCATAACAAGCCGGCCAAGTTTGGGGCAGTGGTGTGAGCCGCAACCAGTCGCTAGCAAGCCAACATGGCGATGTTCACGGCGGTTGGGAACCCTGCGACAAATCGCCACGGCAGTTGACCATGAAGCCAGCCGGCGCATTGGATTGCCAGCGGTGATGCTGCCGGGATCCTCTGACAATTCATTTGTTTTCTGCGGCGGCGGCGGGAGAACGCCGCCAGGAATGTACTGGTAAACCTTAGAAGTTTGTTCCCTCGACGGCCATTCGCAGAGCAACCAGGTACGGAACCGGCTCTCCGCCCAGGGCGTTCAGCACGGTTCCACCCGCCGTAAAAACGTGGTCGACCCAATCCTCGTGACCGTATTTTTCTAGCGCTTTGCCGCCTTCCCCGCCGCCGACATACACCCGAACACCAGCTTCGTGCATCCGCTTGAGTTGCTCGACGAAACGTTTGGTGCCTTGTTCAAACAGGCTTTCCTCAAATTTTCCGAATACCCCGTTGTGGAATGCCACCTTGTGCCGTCCACCACCGTCGGCCGCGATGAATTCCCCGACTTTGGCCGCGAATCGTTCGCTGGTTTGCGGGCCCACATCCAATTGTTGCTGTCCCGCGCCAATGGAGGTGGAAATCGAGCCGTCGGCCAGCACGTAATCAACGGGCAACACGAAATCCACGCCATTTTTCCGCCCTGCGTCGATCATCGCCTGTGCCTGGTCTACCCGGGCCGGCGGAATGTAATACGGTTTGTCGCTATGGTTGGGATCTTCGGCCACGCCTAGGGAAAATTCCTGGCCATCGAGCCTCGCCGTCGCCTTGGCCAAGGCCATGGCGAGCGACCCGGCCGCGATCACCATCCGCACCTTGCCGCGTTCGATGATTGCCTGCAGATCGTCCAATTTGTCGATCTTGAGGCCGCTGAACACGACCAGGCTGGCATCCAGGCAGTCGCTCATCGGTCCGTCGAACTCCTGCGCCACATATCGGCCAAGTGCCACCTTTTCCATCGCCGCCGGAACCACGGTGCTCGACGAATCGAGGCTTCCCGCGGAAAGCGCTTCATTTACGTAGGTTGTGCCGACCCGCTCGGCCAACTGATTGGCAAATTTCGCCAACTTGTCGGCCAGCCCTGCGGCGTCTTCGGGTTTGGCCTTCCACAGTACGCGTTCAATGTCGTACTTCCGCGTATTCTCCAGCAAAATGATGCCGCCGGCAGGGCACGCGGCAATGGCATCGGTCAGTTCCGGGCGAATCTCCAGGGTGTTGGCATTGAGCCAGTCGGTCACGAACGCAACTTCGCAGTCCAGCAACTCGCCGAGTCGTTTTCGCACCTTGCTCAGCGAGCCGGCCGGATCGCGTCCGATGTGGCCAAAGAGGATCTGTTTCCATCCTTGGTTCTGACCGAATCGCAGGGTTTCCACCATCGACCGCAGGCGGATATCGCCCTCGCCGATTTTGTCGCCCGGCTTGGCATCCACGTCGCCGCGAATGATTACGACGGTTCCCTGCGGCAACGAGGCCAGCGAATCGAGCCGCGGCACCTTGTCCAGGTACTCGCGGAGCGGACGACGCGTCTGTTTTGGATTCCCGCCGAGCAGGTTGCGGCACCAGGCTTTCATGGTTTCGGGGGTGACGGGCATGGCAATTTCTCCTCGGACGGGAAACGTTACCCAACTTCGCCAGCGTGGCCAGGCCACGGCGAATGCGGGCAAATCGGTTGAGGGTTCATTCACAAGTCCGAGACAAGATACCAAACCCGGATCGAACTGGGCAGCGGTTCGATGAAGAGCGTGGCGCGAGGAAATTCCACCATTTTAAGGTGGAACAGGCCCGCCTGGCCTGCAAACGGAGGAATCTTACACGGTTAATGCAAGTTGGACCGGGCAGAAATGACCGGCCGGACTGAAAGACATTTGACCGATGTTACTGAGGAACGGTTCCCAGCGGGAACGCACTGGTCGATTTGACGTGATGTACCGCAGTGGCGTGGAGCGCCTGCGACTCGATCCGATTTTCCATCGTTCGAGCTTCATTCTCTTTAGCGATCGGCGATGCAGCAAAATCGACGTTTGCGAGAGGTTCTGCCGCCGGGTCTTGAGCCGACATATTGGTTTCGACGGTGATTGCTTCTGAGGAAGAATGGACGCCATCGGTCGGCACTTCTAATTGAAACACACAGCTAGCGCATCCATCCAATCGACATTGCGCTAGCTTGACCGGCCAGCCAATCAGGCCGGAGAACATCGCGCCTTCCATTTCACAAACCGCGCGATCAGGACAAACCAAGTCGACAAACGGGCAAGTTCGTTCCCGTAGCGTAAAACCTGAGGGATGCTTTTCGACGTCGATTAACACGCCTTCTTCTTGCATCAGGCGCACCAGCGTCTCCAGACGAGCCGATGGGGCTAATCCCTGGAGTTTTGGTCGGTAGCGTCCTGCGAGGATTTCCCCAAGTCGCTGAAAAATGTCTTGGCGAAGTTCGCTACCTCCATGTTCGTCGATCGCCTGCACCAGCGACGGCAGCAAATGTCGACTTGGGGGAAACACCCGTTCTAACGCCAGGTCGGTTGCTGCGTACAGATGCCGCGGGCGTCCGCGACGAGGCCCTTTGTCCACCTCGCGAGTCACCAGGTTTTGGGCCATCAACTCGCTCAACTGTTCGATGACCGCAGTTCGCGTAACTCCCGAGGCCTTGGTGAGTTGAGCGATTGACTGGGGAGGGGTGCCCACCAGCAGACGAAGAATCCGGTACGCAGCGGGGCTAATGAGTTCAGGCACAGGAGTGGCCTTTGACGATAAGTGCCTTCCCTGGAATGGTTTACCGTAAAAGTTGACTGCGTCGTCACCTCAAGCGACAGGTTCGTAGTTCCCAACCACGAACCCCAGACACATCAAACTTCTTTTCGAATTATATCGTTATCCCCATATTAGAAAGGGGAGAAATCCCCATTTTCGACAGCTCGAATTGCAGATTTCTCGAAAAAAATCTCGAAACCCACCAGCCTGAGGGGTGCGCAAACATCTGGCACCATGCCTCGGCCCCTTACGGCTAAGAGCCATGACATTCGACTGGCGCCGCGTGGAACAAAATCGGGACCAACCTTGGCGTCGCGGGGGAATTTGCCAACATCGGGCCAGGACCGGGAGGACGGCGATTGCCGGGCCAATGAACCCTCGACACCTTTTGTGCTGGATCGTCCCCTTAAGCCGCGAATGCCGGCCGGTATCGAGATCGCGTGAAGCGCCTATCGAATTCGATTCCGATTGTGGTATCACCCATGCCCCATTGAAATGGAAAGTCGAACTCCTGCTTGCATCAGTCTTTAGGAGTGTTTCCATCCGCGGGCTGAAAGCGATCATCCCATTGCGTTTGCGTCAGACGCACGAACAACAGTTTGCGGTGCTGTTCGCCGGATTGATCTTCGGTGAAGAAATGATGCCCCAGACTGCCGGGCCGGTTGGGGAGAGAGCCCACCAGAAGCATTTCACCGGGCGTTAATGTCGCCTTTAACATCAAGTCGTCGAAAACGTGCCGCGGCTTGGCGGTTTCGAGTCGCCAGACTCCGTCGGCCCCAGAGAATCGCTGACAAGGTTCGCCATGGTGCAACTCGGGCACCAACTCAAAAGTTGCGCGCCCATCGCGTTGGGGAAAAGCCTTCACCGCAAAGATTCCTTGGCAGTTGGCATAACTGCGACCGCGGAGGCCATCCTCTTCTTTCAGCAGGACTTCGGCGGATTTCTTGAGGTTCGAGGCAATGATTTCGCCACGACGCCCGCTTCGCAATTGCAGCCGGCGCATGGTCACTTGCGGCTCTTTATCGAAGTTGACTTTGCTGCCTTGCTGGAGTCCGGTCTCGGATGGGTCCGAGGGCAGTTCGTCCTCGATGACTTCGTATTGTTGCAAGAATTGCTGCACCCGCGTCGGCAACTGCGCCGAGAGCAGCCCGGCTCGCATGCCATTCTCGCTCAGGCGCTGGCGAAGCTCGCCTGCGATTGACGTTTCGTCCACTTCACGCCAAATGGCCTCGTACGATTGCCGGTCGTCATGCGGCAGCCGCACGAAAAAAACCTCCAACCCCACGCTATCGGGTGACATCCGTGCCGCTTGCATCAGCGCATCGGCGGGCTTGAGCTTCTGGCCGGGCGCAATCGACTCGCAACCGGCCACAGCTATTGCCAGTAACAGGCATGATCCCGTGATAAGTGCGCGGGCAGACGACATAAAATAACGCTGGAATTGCTGGCAAGGGGAAAGGTTGTCGAGAGAAAGGGCGGGCATGCTAAGTTCCAGCGAAAGATTCGTCAACGCCTGTTTTCCTGTCGTTCCTAACAACGGCTACAATAAAGAGTGACAGGGAAGTTGGCCCAGGTCGGCAGACCGAGACATGTATCCCCAAGGCCCCCCGATTTGCATCGCGAAACGATTTTGTTATGGCATGGCACCACCTATTGCGCGGTTGGCTCATTTACGCCGGCAAAGAGCAAGTAATGCAAGCGGCGGGGGAAGCCGCGCGGCAATACATGCAGGCAAAAAGTGCGGAGGCCTCGCCGGATGGCTCCCAGGGGCATCCGCCGGCAGAAGCGGGGCTGGTTTTTGCCTTGTCCCAAGAAATGGGATGTTTCGAGGATCGAATGGATGCCCCCGTGCGCAGTCGCGGCAATAAACTGGTTGTGGTTCGCGGCGAAGTGGGAGGGCATCACGTGGTTGCCGTCCAATCGGGAATGGGTTTGGCCGCCGCAGCGCACGCGACAGAAGCGTTGATCCTAGGGCATCGCCCGCCCGTGGTCATTTCGGCCGGTTTTTGCGGAGGATTGCATCCGGACCTGAAACGCAATCACATCGTAATGGCGAATGAAGTGGTTTCTGCTTCGGGCGAATCGCAGACGATTCCCGTTCAAGTCTCGGATCAGGCCCGCAAACTCGCAACGTTGCATATTGGCAAACTGCTGACGAGCGACAAGATTATCCGCACAGCTCAAGAAAAACAGCAATTGTTCCAGCAGGTCGGGGCCCTGGCCGTCGACATGGAAACGGCGGCGGTACTGGCAATGTGCCGGCGGCACGATGTGCCGTGCCTGGCAGTGCGCGCGGTCAGCGATACCGCGAACGAAACGCTACCGCCCGAGATTTTTCATCTGGTGCAACAAAAATCGTCGGCGGGCCAGTTGGGTGCGGCGGTGGGGGCTTTGTTCCGCCGCCCCGGAAGCATCAAGGACCTGTATCAACTCAAGGAAAACGCCCTGATCGCGGCCGATACGCTCGCCAAATTTCTGGAAGAAGTGATTTTGGAACTGCCGCCGATCCACGACGATCAACCGCCGCCGCAACTGACTTGAGAAGTCTTGATCTTTGTCTGTCATTGCTCGATCTGCGGAAAGGCATTTGAATTGGATTCGGATTCGATCCTCAAACCCTCTGCCGATACTGCCGCCAGCCGCGACGATGAATTGGCCGCGCTGCTCGACGCCTTGACGGCGCAGCTTCGCGCCGGACAACTGCCTGACATCGTGGCGGCAACGCAGGCACGCCCTGATTTGGCCAACGAACTGCGCCAACTTTGGCCGGCCGTGCTCATTGCCGAAGAGATGGCGTATGATGCGGCCCGCGTCGTAAAGGCAACTCCCGAAGGCGGGGCCTCGGCCGCCCAGCGTTCCGCCCCCTTGATGGATGACAATTCTCAGATCGAAGCCGCTCTCCCCGAGCACGAGTCGGGCTTTCGTCAACGATTGCCCTGCAGCTTTGGTGACTACCTGCTGCAATCGGAACTGGGACGCGGCGGCATGGGCATGGTGTACGAGGCGTATCAAACCTCGCTGGGGAGGCAAGTCGCCTTAAAAATGCTGCGCGCCGGAGGCGGGGCCTCGACCGAGGAGTTGTTGCGTTTTCGCCTGGAAGCCGAGGCAGCCGCGCGGCTCGAACATCCAAACATCGTTCCCCTGTACGAGGTGGGAGAAGCGGCGGGGCATCCCTTCTTCACCATGAAGTTGATTCGCGGCACGACCCTCGCGAAACAATTGGTCGAAGGTCCCCTGCCGCCACGCGACGCCGCGGAAACATTGGCGGCAGTGTCCGACGCCATTCAATTTGCGCACGAGCACGGGGTATTGCATCGCGACCTGAAGCCTTCGAACATTCTTCTTGATGAGCAAAACCAACCCCACGTGAGCGATTTTGGCTTGGCGAAACAGATCGATTCCGCCGCCAGCCTCACGCGAACCGGAGCAGTGATCGGCACGCCTGCGTACATGCCGCCCGAGCAAGCCGCGGGAGGACGCGGCGATTTGGGGCCGGCCAGCGACGTATACAGCCTGGGCGCTATTTTGTACCAAATGCTAACGGGTCGTCCTCCCTTTCAGGCCGCTACTCCGGTCGATACCGTGTTGCTCGTGCTGGAACAAGACCCCCTGCCCCTCCGAATGCTCAATCCCCGCGCCGATCGCGACCTGGAGATGATCGCCCTGCGGTGCTTGCAGAAAGCCCCGGATTTGCGATATGCCTCGGCGGGCGAACTTGCCCGAGATTTGAGAGCCTACCTGGCTGGCGAACCGATCGCGGCCCGGAGCGGCACGCTGCAGCAAGTGATCGGGCGGTGGTTTCGCGAAACGCACCACGCCACGGTGCTGGAAAACTGGGGGCTGCTGTGGATGTTGCATAGCGTGGCCCTCTTGGTGGTGTGCCTGGCCACCAACGCCCTGCAATTGGCGGGCGTGCAGAGTTCCTGGCCATACGTTGGCTTGTGGACCGTTGGATTAGGCACCTGGGCGGGGGTGTTCTGGTGGCTGCGGCATCGGGCAGGGCCAGTGACATTTGTGGAACGGCAGATCGCCCACATTTGGGCGGGGAGCATGGGAGCCATTGGCTTGTTGTTCTTGGTGGAGCGGTTGGTCGCCCCGCAACTTCCGGTGCTGAGCCTCGCCCCTGTGCTGGCTTTGACCAGCGGCAGCACGTTCTTGGCCAAGGCTGGAGTGCTCTCCGGGAAATTCTACGTGCAAGCCATATTGCTCTACCTGACGGCAATTCCCATGGCGATTTGGCCGACGTATGCCATTTCGATGTTCGGATTGGTGTCGGCGGCGGCATTTTTCTTTCCCGGCCTGAAATACTATCGCCAGCGAGCCAGCAAAGCGTAGAGCGCGAGCGGCCGCCCCTATGTCACCTGCCCCGGGCGCCGTAAGTTGCAGAATCAATACAACCGGCGCTACCAGATCGCAGTTGGCGAGCGCGGACCGACTGTCGTTTGACCCTAGGTCGCGCAGCTTTTAGAATCCGCCTTCACGCTTGCATTTTCGTCGCGCGTCTTTCGAGGTAGCAGTCCGATGGCGGAAAAGAACGGTACCCATCCAGAAAAGCAGATGTATCCTCCCAGTCCCGAGTTTGCCGCACAGGCCCAATTGGGATCGCAAGAGCAGTACCAGCAACTCTGGGATGCGGCACAGGCCGATCCTGAGAAATTCTGGGGGGAATTGGGCAAGGAAAAGCTGCATTGGTTCAAGCCGTTCAAGAAGGTTCTCCAATGGGATGAACCATTCGCCCGCTGGTTCGAAGGCGGCCAAACCAACGTCAGCTACAACTGTCTCGATGCGCATCTGAAGACTTGGCGGCGCAACAAAGCCGCGTTGATCTGGGAAGGCGAGCCTGGCGAAGTTCGCACGCTCACCTACCAGCAATTGCATACCGAGGTTTGCAAGTTTGCGAACGTGCTCAAGAACCTTGGTTTGGAAGCCGGCGACGTGGTTTCGATCTATATGCCGATGGTTCCTGAATTGGCCATCGCCATGCTGGCCTGCGCCCGAATTGGCGCGATTCACTCGGTGATTTTTGGAGGTTTTTCCAGCGAGGCCATTGCCGATCGCAACCAGGACGCCTCGGCGAAAGCCATCATTACGGCCGACGCCGGTTGGCGGCGCGGCTCTCAACTACCTTTGAAACACAACGTGGACGTGGCCTTGGAGAAATCGCCCTCGGTCAAGCACTGTATTGTCTTCAGACGGTGCGGGGTGCACGTGCACATGCAACCCGGCCGCGACCATTGGTGGCATCACCTGATGGAAGAAATTTCGGCCGACTGCCCTGCCGAACCGCTCGATAGCGAGCAAACGCTGTTCATCCTCTATACGAGCGGCTCGACCGGCAAACCCAAAGGCATTCGCCACACCACCGCCGGCTACAACCTTTACACTCGGCAAACTTTCGAATGGGTGTTCGATCATCGCGACGACGACATTTACTGGTGTACGGCGGATTGCGGCTGGATTACCGGTCATAGCTATATTGTGTATGGCCCACTCTCGGCCGGGGCCACGGTGCTCATGTACGAAGGCGCCCCCAACTGGCCCGATGAAGCTCGCTTTTGGGAAATGATCGAGCGGCACCGTGTGAGTATTTTCTACACGGCGCCGACGGCGATTCGCGCTTTCATCAAATGGGGCGATCACCACGTGCAAAAACACGATCTTTCCAGTTTGCGGCTGTTGGGGTCCGTGGGCGAACCGATCAACCCGGCTGCCTGGCTTTGGTATCACCGGGTGGTGGGGCAAGAACGCTGCCCCATTGTGGACACCTGGTGGCAGACCGAAACGGGCGGCATCATGATGAGCCCGCTACCTGGGATTACCCACACCAAACCTGGTAGTTGCACGCGTCCCCTACCCGGCGTGGTGCCGGCCATTGTCAACGAGCAGGGCAACCATCTTCAGGGCAACCAGCAAGGCATGCTACTGATTACCCAGCCCTGGCCGGGCATGTTGCGAGGGATCTGGGGCGACGATGAACGCTACCAGAAGCAATACTGGAGCACCGTGCCGCACAACTACCTGGCCGGCGACAACGCCTTCTTCGACGAAGACGGTTACTACTGGATCATGGGACGGCTCGACGACGTGCTCAATGTTTCGGGGCACCGGTTGAGCACAACCGAAATCGAAAGCGCGCTGGTAAGCCATCCTTGCGTGGCTGAAGCGGCTGCCGTGGGCCGCCCTCACGATTTGAAGGGCGAAGCGGTCGCGGTCTTTGTCACAATTTCTTCGGGACACCCGAACGAAGACCTGCGGCAAGAACTGCGGCAACACGTGCGCGAGCAAATCGGCGCCCACGCCGCTCCCGATGATATCCGCTTTGCCGCGTCGCTCCCCAAAACACGCAGCGGCAAAATCATGCGGCGGTTGCTGCGCGACATTGCCGCTGGCCGCGAAACAGTGGGCGATACCACCACACTGGAAGATTACACCGTGCTGGCCAAACTCCGTGGAGACGAAGAGTAGACGCTGGTTCAGGCGGATTTATCGGGGACTGCGCCCAGCTTGATAACGGTGGTCCACGGTGGGATCCCCGTCCACGATCGGAATGCTCGCGATGGGCGCGGTTTGTGTGCATCCGCTCCCTGCGGACGCCCCCGGTGCGTGGCGTTCGATCTGTTTTCCCAGGGACGAGTTCCCCGATTCAATCCTGCGATCGCTTTTCCGCCAGCCACTTTTGCAGAATAGCGATGCCGTCGCGGTGAACTTCCAGCACGGACTCGCGTTCTGCCTCGCTGTCAAATCGCCCTTTGGATTGAATTGTTTGCATGTTGTCCTTGATTTCGTCGATTAGCTCCTGAGCAATCTGCGGGCGAAAAATCCGCTCGCCGGCCACCTGTACATAAACGGGACTCGTGTGCGCGTACAGCGGCTTGTCGAATTCGTTCTTGCCGGCGTCCAGGGGAATTCGCAGGGCCAGCCAGCCCGGTTCGTTCGCATCCAAGGTAAGCTTCATTTCCGACTTGTAGTGCCCCTGGGTTCGTTGGCACGGCGCGGTTTTTACTACCCGGCCATTATGGATAAGTTCCAGGCCGGCAAAATGGCAGCGTCCCCAGCCGTGGGCATCGATTTCTAATCGGCTTGACTCGGTTATTGCAACGGTGTCACCGGGTTGCCGCCCTGAAACGGAGAACTCCAGCAGCGGTCCATTGGTGATAAAGGACTTTCCGCCTACCAGCGAGGCCAGCCATTTTTTGCTGGTGAGTTCGCCTTCAACCGGCACGTAGACCCGCGAGAAGTCGTAGATGAACCAGTCGGTGCCGGTGGAAAAAGGCACCTTCAATCCCAGGTTGAGATATCGGTAGAAGGTGTCCTCGTAGCTGCCGTGAACGCCGCCGTCGAAGATGTTTTGGGCATCGAGCAAGCCGGCGACCCAATTGGGAATATCTTCGAATCCAAATCGATTGTGGCACCAGATCACGGCTGCTCCGTCGGCCCGGGCGGATTGAATGCCGCGTCGCAGCGGCAAACCGTCGGTGCCATCTTGCATGATGCCTGGCCCGATGCTGATGGGCTCGATCAACTTGAGCAGGTCAAGAAACATCACATGCCCGTAGCCTTCGCCACCGGGCCCAAAGTTGTGCCGGTGTTCTTCACCAGTGGCAAAGAGCACGCCTTCGGCACTCAGCCTCGCCAGATCGCCGCCACCTCCCAAGCTGCCAGCCACCATTTGGTTGGAAATGTAAGTGCGTTCGGCCTGCGCCCTACGCAAGTACGAGAGGTACACCAGGTCGAGATCGTCGGACTTGGGCACAATTTGCAGGTAGCGGAACGCTTCCTCGTGTGTGAGGTTCATCAAATGGACGTGGGTGTTGCCGCTGCGCAGTCCATTCTCCCGAGCGTCGTAGAATCGCTGGAGGGGAATTTCGATTGCCGCCTGCTCTTTCCCTGCAAGATCGACCGCCGACAGTCCACGTTCCATTTCTATGCCGTGCAGGGCTTCGACCTTGATCATGCTTCGGGGCACGGCGACTTCCACGCGAGCGGGAACCGAGTACCAGTTCGCTTCGCGCTTGATAGTACCGCGCAATTCCACGGCCTTGCCGGTGGCCATATTGGTAACACGCACCAGGCCCGGCAGCGATTGCCCGGTGGACGCGTCGATGAGATCGATCGTCAGCAGGCAAACGGCGCCGGGTTCGTCATCGGCCGGCGCCGCTTCGGCAAATTGCGCCGCCCGGGTGTCGGCCGCCTGCCGTTGTTTTTGATGGGCGGAAAAGGTGTGCGGATGCGCCAGGGCCAGGCTTCCCAGGCAGAGTACGACACCAACCGCGGCGGGAGTCCAAATTTTGCGCATTTTCACTCTCGCCCTCTGCTCTGGGGAAATGGAACTTATCGGGCCAGCAGATGCTCTCCCCGAATTAGGTCGTCAAATTTCTGCCGCTCGCGCACCAGTTGCGGCGCTCCGTCGACAATCATGACTTCGGCGGCCAACGGCTTGCTATTGTAATTCGACGCCATCACAAAACCGTAGGCGCCGGCGCATTCCAAGATGAGCAGGTCGCCCACATCGGCTTGGGGCAGTTTTCGCGTGCAGACGAAACCGCCCTCTTCTTGCGTGAAAATATCGCCGGACTCACACAGCGGCCCTCCCACCACCACGTCGCAATCGTCACGCGGCCGCTGGGGATCGGCCACCGGGCAAACCGACATAGGGTGATACGCGCCGTAGAGGATTGGTCGAGCCAGGTTGTTGAAGCCGGCGTCGAGCAGGTAGAAGGTGTTTTCGCCCATTTGCTTGATGGCTCGAATTTCGGCCACCAGGTATCCACTCTCTGCTACCAGGTACCGGCCCGGCTCGATCTCCAGTCGCACGGCATGTCCGAAGGTTTGTTGCAGACGCTCTCGCGTTTGATTCCAAAGCAGGAAGTAAGCATCAAGATCCACATACCGATCTCCTTCGCGGTAGGGGATCGGCAAACCGCCGCCGGCGCTGATGGTCTGAATGGAATCGCCGATTATGAGGGCTTGCTCTTCCAAGGCACCGCACACCTGGGCCAAGTGCTCCAGGTCGGTGCCGCTGCCAATGTGCATGTGCAGGCCGGCAATGGCATGGCCCCAGCGTTTGGCAAGTTGGACGCATTCGGGCAGTTGCTGATGCCAGATGCCGTGCTTGGAGCTTTCGCCGCCGGTGTTGGTTTTGCGGCTATGGCCATGGCCGAAGCCAGGATTGAGCCGCAGGGTAACGTGCTGCCCTCCTGTCCGGCGCCCCAACTGGTCGAGCATGTCGGGCGAACCGCAGTTGACGTGGATGCCCAACTCGGCGACCAGGTCGAGGGCTTCTCGATCGAAGATATCGGCTGTGTAGACAATCGGAGGCGGGTCGCCGCCGGGCTGGTATCCGGCCGCCATCGCCCGACGGATTTCTCCAGCACTCACGGCGTCGACCAACGCACCCTGGCGTCGAATCCAATCGACCACGGCCAGGTTCGAGTTGGCCTTCTGAGCGTAGCGAACCACGTCGAACGCCTCCAGATCGGCCACCCGCTGAGCGATCACTTCGGCGTCGTATACGTAGGTGGGTGTGCCGAATGTGGCGGCCAATTCGGCCAGAGGCACGCCGGCAATTTCGTGGCGGATGGAAACAAACGGAGCACGTACGGGAGGCATGGAAGGAAGACTCGTTGACAATTTTGTGCGGATACAGGGGGGCAGAGGCGGCAACGGACCATAACCCGACCAGGTGGCGTCGCCGTCGAAATTTCTGGCATACAATGTTCGTGGACCTTCGCTATTGTAAACAAGCGGACCGGGGGAACCAGGGGCTGGCCCGGGAGCCTCCTCCCGCGAAGGGCAATTCCTCAAGAGATTCCGTGCTTCCCCGTTCGCGCACTAGCTTTCCACACGTCGCCTTGGTACTTTTTGGTTTTCCGCTATTGCTCGGGTGCGCTGGCTCACCTGACTGGCGCCGAGCGCGGGCGGGTAGGGTGAAGTGTGGCTCGATGGCATTTGGCAGAAAGGGACCAGGAATGAGTCAGGCGATTTCGGGGGTTGCTCCGCCGGAATTGGGTGAGGTGACCGTGATGACGGTCTGGCCATCCATCGCCGCCACAGGCATGGGCCGAATGATCGGTCGGCTCAGCGGCAACCGAACGGGTGTAGGGTTTTTCACTCTGGGAAAATTACTGGCGCTGATGTGCATTCCGCTGGCTTTGCCCATTTTCTTTTTCATGTTGATGCCCGGCGTGAGCCGCCGCTACCGGCTGACCAACCGGCGGTTGATCGTACATCGCTGGTTAACCGATTCCATCGACAAGGCCATCGACCTCAACCAATTCGACAGCATCGAAGTGGTGGTGCGGCCGGGGCAAGAATGGTACCCCGCGGGAGACCTGATTTTTCGTCGCGGTCCCGTCGAGGTATTCCAACTTTCCGGTGTGCCCCGACCCGACGTGTTTCGCCGCAACTGCCTGAAAACCCGCACCGCGTTTGTGAGCGTGCAGCAGGCACTCGGCGGCCAGTCGCGAGCAGGCATGGCGCATGCGTGAAACTCTTGCATGAAGTCCGAAGTTTTCCATGTTCGCCTGAGGATTCGTTCGCGTGATTGAGACCATTGGCTTAACAAAAAGCTATGGCGATCTGTACGCCGTGCACGATTTGAACCTCAATCTGCAAAAAGGCGACGTGTTCGGGTTTATTGGCCCTAACGGCTCGGGCAAGACCACCAGCATGCGGATGCTGGCCACGCTGCTGCAGCCCACCTACGGCGAGGCGTACGTGGGCGGGTATTCGATTTACACCGGCCCCAAGGAGATTCGGCGAATCATCGGCTACATGCCCGACTTTTTCGGCGTGTACGACGACATGAAAGTGACTGAGTATCTGGAGTTTTTTGCGGCAGCTTACCGCATTAACGGCGCCGACCGTCGTCGCCGCTGTGACGAAGTTTTGCAATTGGTCGATCTGGATTTCAAACGCGATGCATTCGCCAACACGCTATCGCGAGGGCAGACACAGAGGTTAGGACTCGCGCGAGTCTTGCTGCACGAACCAGAAGTTTTGTTGCTTGACGAGCCGGCGAGCGGCCTTGATCCGCGGGCTCGCATCGAAATCCGGCGGCTCATCAAGCGACTGGGCGAAATGGGCAAGACGATCATGGTCTCCAGCCATATCCTTCCCGAGTTGGCCGACGTGTGCAACAAAATTGGCATCATCGAACACGGCGTGCTTGAGGTGAATGCCAGTGTGGCTGAGGTGATGAAGCAGGTTCGCCAAAAAACGGTGTTGCATGTAGCCGTGGCCGGCAATTCGGCAGCCGGTGATGATCGGACCGCCGCAAAACTGCTCGAACAGCAAGATATCGTGGAGCAAGTCGAGGTTCGCCAGCACGATATGGTTGTGACTCTTCACCAGGGGATCGAAGACTACAGCAACCTGCCGACCGTGCTGATCGCGGCCGGATTCAAGCTTACCCTCTTCCGAGAGGAGGAGATCAACCTGGAAACGGCATTCCTTGCGCTCACCAAGGGGCTTGTGCACTAATTCAGCTTGAGCGTGAGTTTGGGCAAATTCAGGCTATCGCGGTCCAAGAAGTACCAGCGTGGAAAGGCAGTGTTTCGCAATTGTGCGATCACACCGGCGCGCATCCTGCTGTTGAGTTCTCCCTCGGGATCGTCGGTACGATACATTCCGGCCGTGTTTTGCCCTCTAATGGTATCGACTTCCACCACGTGACCGCCCAATTCCAATCGAATGGAACATGTGGCCTCCCGCTGTGGGAAAGACTTGATGCCGCCGTCGGCATGGTAGCGAATGGATCCGTTCAGTTCCTTTTCTTGGTAGGTGATTCGGATCACGGCGGGCGCCTCGGGGTGAATGGTATATCCGGCGGCGTTCAAACTTTGTTCGATGACGGTTCGCAAGGGTAGCCGGCCTGTTCCGCCAGGCTGCTCTTTGGAGTCGGCCTCGGTCGCCGTGTCCGGAACTCCGGCCATTTCCAGCTTGACGTGCGAACCGGGACCCAGCAACGCCTGATGTTGTATGGTCATGTGCGAGGTTTGTTGCAGGATGTCCGGCGAGGGAATTTGCAGTTTGCGGGCAGCCAACTTCGACTCATTGAATTCTCTCAACATGCCCACCAGCCAGACTTCACCCGGCGGCGCTCCCCACGCCAAGCCCGCCCTATTCGTCTCATAGTCACAAAGGGTAACCTGTCGATCGAGGTCAACGAGCGATTGGCCATCCAACAACACATTGCGGCCTGACAAGAAAATAGGATCGGTCATTCCAGGCACATCAGTGCTTCGGAGAGAACGCCGAGCGTTATCCTGTCCTTTGGCGGGCGCCAGCCAGAATTGGGAAAGACGGCGTCCATCGGCGAGGTCCCATTCGGCGCCGAACCATTCATTGGGCAATCCCTGGGCGAAACCGACCATTCGCGATCCGTCGGGCGAAATTCCCAACTGGATCAACGTGGGTTCGAAGGCCAGCGACTCCAGACGTCCGGCGCAATTGCCCGACTCAACATGGAAACAAGCGACCCGGCCCTCGGATCCTCCAAACACGTATTGGCGATCGTGGCTCAACGCAAACGTTTCGCCAAAGTCGTCGATTTTCCACTCGGGGATGCAATCGGGAAGTTGCCACAGGGCCAAGGTGCCATCGGAGTCGAGCGTCAGCACGCGCGACTCATCGATGAATCGGGCTTGGATATCCTCGCCAAACGGGTCCTTGGCGAATCGCGTGTGCTGGGCCGCATTGGGTTTCCATTCGAGGACCAATTCGCCCCGCCAAAACGAATAAAGGTGAAGGGCTGTATCGACTTGCACAATCGCAGCGTTGCCCTGGGGACTGAAGCAGCGCAGTTTCGGATCTCGAAGATCGCCGAGGGGAATGGATTTCTTCATTTTCCCGGACCGAAGGTCGAGCAGATCCAGCGTCCAATTTCCGCTGAAGCTTCGTTTAGCAAGCAGGGCGGCGCGTTCGGGGCGATCAGGCGCCAGCCACATTCCGCCCAGCCCATACGCAGTCGATTCACCCAGGGGAATGTCCCCCGAGGCCCGCAAGGTTTGCGATTGAGCCGCCACGATGGGCACGGTCCAATTCACCTGTTGGGTAGGCCAGGGAATATCGCGGGCGGGCTTCAAGTTCGATGGCACCAGCCTATCCAATACGCGGGTTACCAATGCGCTGCGGATAATCAAGTTCGGGACGTTTCTGTCCGAATCTTCCGGATAGAGCTCCGACGATCCCAGTCGCAGTTGATTTCGCGCCATGCCCACTCCCATGATGACGTCCGGGTGAATCATCCGCCGAGAATGATTGGTGGTGGCCGGCAGGGTTTTGATAATTTCGCCGGCGCGGTCCACCAAGGCATGGCCAAAAAACAACCAACCTCCACGGTCGGGCCACCACTCGAGCGGATCTCCCAAATATTTGGCCACGCCGGGCAATTCGACGATCGATTTGCGAAGGTAGAATTCGTTGAGCAGCGGTCGGGCTCGCGAAACGCTCCATGAAACCAACTGAAAGCCGCTCGCGGTTTCAAACAAGGCTGCCAATTCAACGCCATCGTGAGAGTAAGCCAGTCCTTGGCACGTCAAGGCTTCGCTGCTTGAGGGCTTGCCGGCAAGGCTGCCAAGCTGGGCCAGCGGCAAGGATCCCAAGTTCTGATACGAATTGAGATCGTAAATTTGCAGCGAGTCGCCAGCCACGACCGCCAACTGATTTCCGCCGGGGCTCGCGACAGCAGCGTTGGCATGCACCACTCCGTTGAGCGAGAACTCCCCGGCCTTCTTCTTCTGGGGAAGATTCCACAAGGTTGCGCGGCTGGAACCGCCAGGGGGCGAGTCGATCACGAATAAGTGATCGGAATCCGCAAATCCCAGGGCACTGGGGCCTGCGGGTAGATCGGTTTCCAGCACCATTTCGCCGTTGGCCATCGCATACGCTCGCGCCTTGGATTCCCCGCGGGCCCTACCAGCGATGTAGTCGCCGTCGGGACAGATCAGCAGCGGTATCTGCAGCGATTGTGGCTGGGTGATCGCGTTCGTCACGGTCTCCCGTTGGAAGTCGTACATGGTGTGCGTGTGGCGATTGCCCTTCCGATCGGTCACCACCAGATAAGAACTAGGAGGCTGGCCAAACGACACGGTACCTTCCGTAGGAAATGGAAATGAATAGGTTTTTCGCGGAATGTCGAGCGGTTTCTTCGGTCCATCGGGGCGGGCCAGCCAGCCGGAGATATCGGGCCGCGGAAACAACGGATCGCTCGCCGGCTCCTCTTCATCGGGCTCGGGTTCGGAATCAGGTGCTGGTTCGACATTTCGTTGCGGGGGTGAATTGGTTGTCGAATTATTGGACCCCGATTGGGAGCCCGAGGGCACAAATGGATTGATTGGTCGGGCCGGCGTGGTGGAATTTCTCACGGCCGGTGGCGCACTCTGCCCACTGGGACGCGAGTGGGAATTTGTTCTGGGTGGAGTTGTGTGGATCGGTGGGTCGGTAATCGTTTGGTTCGGTGTAACTTTGTCGGGGGGCGTGGGCGGATTGTTTTGTGCCACCGGATCCGATGAACGCATGCTGATGACAATGACCAGCACGATGGATCCAACCACGGCTGCAATCCCGCCTCCGATCAAGAGGCCAATCAGCGGTGGCAGGCCGGAACTTTGCTGTGGAGGTTGAGGAAATGCAGGCGCATTAGGGCTTGGTATTGCCCCGTGGCCTGGAGCACCGTGACCAGGATGACCATGGCCCACCGGCTGAGGATATGCAGAATAACCGGGCTGGAAACCGGCGGCCGGGGCGTGCAAGACTGGTCCGGCCAGCCTGTCGGACTCGCTGAGCTGTGGTATTTCAGCGATGTCGTCCGCCGGGTTCTGCTCCAGATCGTCTTCGGTCAATTTGACAATGGGTGGCGCATCGGCCCCTTGTGACCCCGAGGCAGGCACTTGGATGGCCGTCCCGCAGCCTGCGCACTTCGCCATCTTGCCCGCCAACTTCAACGGGGCCTTGTAACTCCGGCCGCACTTACGGCAACGGATGGGAATGCTCATGGGCAAGGCCCCTGGAGATTGCCGACGTTCGGTCGCCGGCGTGTCGAATTGGCGCAAATGCGTAACGGGCTTCAGCCGCGTGAAATCAATTTACCGTGGTCTGCGATGGCGGACTCGGGGGTCTCACATTCTCGATGCCATCAAGGGAAATGTTCGACGGGGTAATTCCCAACTGTTCGCGAGGAGGAAATACACAGCGGGGAATCGATACCCCTTGGTTGAAGCCGCTGGCGGCGTTTTGTAGCTTTTGATCGAAATGTTGCTGCACATTGCCTTCGGGAACTTGGATGGAGTATCCCAATCCCATGCCACTGCTGGCGGTTCGGCTCCAACTTCGCCCACGATTATCGGAGATCGTGAATGCGTGTCGGACCATCTTTTCTTCGATGCGGATGGTATTGGGAGATCCGATCCGGCGATATTCGGCGACCCTTCCCGTGCTTTCCTGGCTGGAACTGATCGATGCCGTAACGGTTGCCGTCGGATCGATGACAAATCCCGCGGCTTCCATCCGCTTTGCCAGAACGTCATCGGCTACGTTGACTTTGGCGCCGGGATAGAGCAGCACTTGATTGTAAAAGGTGGCATTGGCCATGAGTTGTTGGGCCTCGGGGTGAGGCAGTTGCACCGCGGTGAGCGATTTTTTTTGCGGTGAGCCCTTGGAAGACAATGCCAGCCAGACATAACCATCGGGACCTGAAATAGGAGCGGCATAGTACGTGTTGTATTCCCCGATGGTGGCCTTGCGATCCAGGCTCACCAATACCTTTCCGCAGATCAACACGTAACGGTCGCGGAGGGCCTGAATTTCGGGGAGGGGATCGTGAAACGGAGCGATCCAGAACTGCGAAGCAATTTTTCCCGTGGCGAAATCCCACTCCAAAATAAAGTGTTCTTCGCTTCCCCCGTGGGCCAGAGCAACCAGTTGTTGACCTTCGGGCGAAAACGCCAGGCTCTTGACGGCTGGACCAAAAACAGGCGGCTCCAGCGCCCCGACGCAATCGCCGCTGGCGGCATCGATGACAAAACCCTGGCCGGTTATCACATACTGCCCATCCGGGCTAAGTACTGCCGTGGCGCCAACCGCGGGCATTCTCCAAACCGGCGCGACATCGGGCAGTTTCCAACAGACCAGAATGCCGGCCTCGTTGAGCGTGAGCACATGCTCTTCGCCGTGAAATGCCGCCCACACTACGCCAGACGAGCGAGGATTCGAGGCGTCGACATTACGATAAGGCCGCCAACCAACCACGTGCGTATTGCCGGCAAACGAATAAACGTCCAAGCGATCTCTGTCCTGAGGGCGGGGACCGTGCGTAACGCTCAGCGCCAATTCGCCGGTGGGGCTCATATCGAGCAACGACGAAGCAACGGGGATATCGAATTGCCCCGCATCCTTGTGTGCCGACAGGTTGTACCGTTTCAACAACGATACCGACGATTGGCCTTGCGACGACATAACGCCTACATACTTGGAGTCGGCATTCGAAAACCGGATTGCCCGCACGTACTGCGCGTTTTCCAACGGCAACGGTCGTCGAGGGTACGTGATCGACTTTGGCGGAACAATCGCGGTGACGCTCCACGGCAAGCCGTCAGGCGGCGGGGACTTCAGGGCTGCCTGGTTGAGATCGGCGTCGACCAGCGTTCCCAATTGTCCGTCGAGCGCTTTGTTTCCTGCCCGGACCGCCGCTTGCATTTTTCCGATCTCGGCCATGGGAAGTTCGGCCGTGCCAATCACGCCATCGCTGTACCTGTTTCGCTGGCTAACGCCCAGCAACCGGCGCTGGTCGATGAATCGGCGCGGCTGGTAGCCAGATTCGGGCAGCGCCAGGAGAATCTCGCCGGTCACTCGATCGACAACCTTGAACCCAAACAGCAGCCAGCCGTTGCCATCGGGCATCCACTCCACTTTGCGACCCATATAATTCGCGGGGATGAAGGTGGAAGAGCTCAACTGTGACCGTTCGTATTCGCGGATGAGTGTTGTTTTTCCTGTGGCCACATCCCAGCAAATGAGGAACATGTTGGAGTAACGCTTTTCGAGCAAAGCACACAGTTCGGTCCCGTCGGGAGAGAATGCCAAAGCCAAACATTCCAGTTGGGCCATGTCGTTTGGCAAGGCCGCCTCGCCTAGTTTGGCTATTTCCGGCAATTTGTAGAAATGCAGGGCTCCATTGGCAACCAATGCCAAGGTCCGCCGGCCAGGGCTCAAGGCAATCCCATTTCTTGATACGCCCGGTGGCAGCACCGCTTCTTCTGCCTTGACGGGTTGATCGCCCAATTCCCAGCGTTCTAATCTGCCTGTCGCGGAGGCCGCACCTTGACTTCCGCTCCTGTTGGTAGTTGCCGCTCCTCGATAGAAAACCAGCATTTCGCGATCGCTGGCGAATTCCAGTGCTGCCAGGTTTTCTTCTTTATCGAGTTCGGCAAACTTGTCGCCTTTGGGGAAAGTGTGCAGTCGCAGCTTGGTGTCTTTATCGCTGGTGCCTGCGAGATATTTGCCGCCGGGGCTAAACGCAACCTGGTCCATAAAACCAAAGGAAAGCTCGACGGTCCCCGTTACCTTCTGTGTGCGGAGGTCCAAGAGCATGTGTGCTTGGGACTGGCGGTCGGTGCGGGTAACACAAAGGAATGGAGTGTCGGTCCAGGAGTAGCGGACGTTCGCCTCCTTTGGGAAGGGAAGTTCCAGTTTCTTCGCCAGAACTTCGTACGCTTCCGTCGGCGGATCGGGGGTTGCCGACCACTGGGTTGGTGCGGGTGGCAACTCGTCGCGTTTTTCATCGGGGCCCGACTCCAGGCCAAAGCCCTTGATTGTTCTGGGGCCAGTTGCCGGCAATCCGTCAGAATCAACGCCGGGGATCACATTGCCGCGGGTGGAAGTTGAATTGGTGCTGGTCGTGGGTGTCGTCGGCGTGCCGCCCAAATTCGAAGAACCTGCATTTACGCCCGTGGATGACCTGGAATTGAAACCGGCCGGGGAATTTGACCGCGTGGGCAGAGTTGAACTGGATCTGGTCGCGTTGCCCGATGTGGAAGGGGAGGCCCCTTGCTCCCCGCGAGAATTGGCCGCATTGTCTTGATCTTGTTGGTTCGCCGCAGCCGTCGGCATCGGCTGCGAATCCGAGCGACTGAACAAAAACAGACCCACAATCACCATCAGTAGGCCCACTCCGCCGCCGCCGATCAACATCCAGGCGGTGGTTGAGAGTCCTGTTTGCTGCGTGCCGGCAGGGTAGGCCATGCCGGCAGAGGGAACTGCACCATAAGGCGCCGATCCGAATGGACCAGCACTGTCAGGCGCAGCGCCGTACGGCGCTGGCCCTCCTGCGGTTGGCCCACCCGGCATCGGTGCGCCATAGGGTTGCATCGCGGGGTGCGTTCCGGTCGGAGTGCCCCATGCTTCAGCCGACTGGGGTTGGAGGTCGTCGGCGGTGAGCTGAAGCAAGTCTTCTGATGATTCCTTGGCGTCTGGGGAATATTCCAGGTCGTGCTCTGTCAATTTGACAATGGCTGGCTTGCCGCTTGCAGAAGTTGCATCAACGCCGACAGTCATTGGGGAGCCGCAGCGCGAACATTTCACGCGTTTTCCGGCCAGATGGTCGGGCGCATGGAACCTGGCGTTGCATTTAGCGCAACGAACCGCAATACCCATGGCAATGCCCCCAGTTTGAGAACGGATGAATTCGAATGACGTTGAATGGCCGATATGGTGATTCGACTGCCGGGCCACGCGGGCCGGCCCGTTCCATCAGAATACAGAATATCGCATCCAGAACGCATGATCCTAGACGTGTTTTGGTTAACCTATCGGTGGCGAATGTGGTGTCAAGTTTTTTGTTAATTTTGACAAGGCCCTGCAGAGACAGCCGTTACGGCGTAGAGGCCGGCATAGATCAGTGACACAACGCTTGGCAGTCGGAATAACCCGGCCATGACCCAAACGCTGTGTCCCTGTTTCCCCGGCACAGGGGCAGCGTACCGGGGAGTGATTCGGGACGTTCAAAATTGGACATTGCCTCGGGGGTTTGGTTAAATAAATTGAAATGGATTTGTCACGCCTGCGCGCGTCGGTTTCCTGCAACTTCGTCAACACCCAAACGACGAGGAAACCCTGCCACAAGGCAACTTGTGTATGAGTTGACTTGGCAGCCAGGAACGATCGCTCGGTCACACCCCTTGCCACTCTCCTTCGGAGCCGTCCACCATGAGGCGATTGTCGCTCTATGCAACGTTGACCGTCGTTGCTTGGCTGGGCGCGAGCGAAGCATTTTCCGGCGAGCCAGCGAATGGCGGTGCGGAAAACTCGCCGCAAACAGACAAGGTGGACTTCGTCCGCGATATTCAACCCATCTTGGCTCAGCATTGCATTTCTTGTCACGGGCCCGACATGCAAGAAGGCGGCCTGCGTTTGCACATTCGAAAAGCCGCGTTCGATGGTGGCGATTCTGGCCCTGTTATCGTTCCGGGCAAAGTCGACAACAGCAAACTGATTACGCTGGTGACAGTCGGCAACGATGAGGGCCTGACCATGCCGCCGGAAACGCCTTTGGCGGCGGAGCAAGTGGCCCTATTGAAACGCTGGATTTCGGAAGGCGCGGTGTGGCCCAAGAATGCGGCGCAAGACGACACCGTCAAGAGCGATCATTGGTCATTCCAGCCGATTTCCCGACCGGTCCCTCCTGAGGTGCTGGGGACCGACTGGGTGCAAAACCCGATCGACCGCTTCGTGCTGTCTCGGCTGGAAGCCGAAGGGTTCAAGCCATCGCCCGAGGCCGATCGGACCACGCTGCTGCGCCGGGTTTATCTGGACGTGTTGGGAGTGCCGCCCACGCCCGCCGAAGTGGAAGCATTCCTTAGCGATCGCCAAGTGGGCGCCTACGAACGGGCAGTCGACCGTCTGCTGGCCGCGCCAGCCTACGGAGAACGTTGGGCGCGGCACTGGCTCGATCTGGCCCGGTATGCCGACAGCGACGGATATGAAAAAGACCTGGGCCGCCCTCACGCGTGGCGCTATCGCCATTGGGTGATTGACGCACTAAACGAGAATTTGCCCTTCGACCGCTTCACCATTGAGCAACTCGCGGGCGACCTGCTTCCTGAGGCCAACATCGAGCGCAAAGTGGCGACCGGCTTCCATCGCAATACGCTCACCAACCGCGAAGGCGGCGTTGACCGGGAAGAAGACCGGGTAAAACAAACGGTGGACCGGACCAACACCACGGGCGCCGTGTGGATGGGGCTGACCGTTGGCTGTGCCCAATGCCATACGCACAAGTACGATCCGTTGACGCAGCGCGAGTATTACGGCTTGTATGCCTTTTTCAACAGCCTGCAAGAAGTGGATCTACCGGCGCCGCTGCGGCAAGATGGCGAAGATGAGTATCGCCGTGCCAAGGAGGATTGGGATCTACGCCTGGCAATGCTGAAAACGAAGATCGATCACGCAGCAAAGGAGCAGTTGCCTGCCCGCCAACTGGCATGGGAAGCGGACGCCTTGGCACAGGCAGGCAGCGGCTGGCAAGTGTTGCAAGCCGTGCAGGCGGTTTCGGCGAATGGAGCGACCCTGGAGATTCAACCCGACGGCATCATTTGGGTCACCGGCGAAACGCCTGCGAGTGACCGCTACACCCTGACGTTCGCAACCTCGCAGCCAGGAATTACTGGTCTGCGTTTGGAAGCATTGGCCGACCCGAAGTTGCCGGGCGGGGGGCCTGGCCGTGTCAGTCACGGGAATTTCGTGTTGTCCGAAGTTCGCGCGACCATTCGCACCGCCGAGGGAGGTGATGCGAAAGTTGTGCGCTTCCAACAGGCCTCGGCCGATTTTTCGCAAGGCAAGAACGGCGCGGAGTGGCCCGTTGCCGCAGCCATCGACGGCGACCTAAAAACCGGTTGGGCGATCAGCCCCGAGATGGGCAAAGATCATGTGGCCGTGTTTGAGATAACCGATGATGTTGAAATTGCGCGTGGGTCGCAATTGGTGATCGAACTCGATCAGCAGTACGGCAGCCAGCATACGCTTGGCAAGTTTCGGGTTTCGGTCACCACGGCAACTCGCCCCGTGCGACAAGGCGGTCTGCCCGACTCCGTGGTGCAGGCGTTGCAGGTTGCAGGCGAGAAACGGACAGCGGCCCAACACAAAGCGATTGCCGATTACTATCGCGGCATCGACCCGCCACTGGCGCGTCTCGATGCCGAGTTGGCTGCCCTGCAAAAGGCGGAACCCAAACGCAAGGATGGTTCCATGGCCCAAACCCTGGCCGACCTCACTACTCCCCGCACCACAAGGGTGCTGTTGCGAGGTGATTTTCTCCAGCCCGGCCCCGAGGTTGTTCCCCACACGCCGGCCGTCCTTCCCCCGCTAAAAAAAGTGAGCGAGGGCGCGGGACAACCCAATCGTCTGGACTTGGCAAATTGGATTGTCGATCCGGAGAACCCCCTCACGGCCCGAGTAACAGTAAATCGCATTTGGCAGCGTTATTTTGGTCAAGGGATTGTGGAAAGCAGCCACGACTTCGGTACTCAAGGTGACCGTCCAACCCATCCCGAATTGCTCGACTGGCTGGCGAGCGAATTCATGGGTTCGGGATGGGATCTCAAAGCCTTGCACCGCACAATCGTCACGTCGGCGACATACCGGCAAAGCTCGGCGGCCCGACCTGAATTGCGCCAACGCGATCCGTACAACAAACTCCTCGCAAGGCAAAATCGACTGCGGGTGCAAGCCGAAATCGTGCGTGATTTGGCATTGGCGGCCAGTGGCCTGTTGGAGCCGCGCGTGGGAGGGGAAAGCGTGCGACCGCCGCAGCCGGCCGACATTGCCGCACTCGGCTACGCCGGTAGCGTAAAATGGCCGGTTAGCACTGGTGCCGATCGTTATCGCCGAGGGCTTTACACCTTTTTTCAGCGTACAGTGCCTTACCCCATGTACATGGATTTTGACTCGCCCGACAGCAACGAGGTGTGCACCCGTCGCGAACGCAGCAATACCCCCTTGGCAGCACTTACCTTGCAGAATGATCCGGTTTTCGTCGAATGCACCCAGGCGTTGGCCAGACGCATCGTGGCAGAGCCGCTCAGCCAGGGTGATCTCCAACACGCTTGCGCAGATCGAATCAACCGGGCGTTCCTGATGACACTCGCGAGGCGCCCCGCCCCGAATGAGCGCGACGTGGTCATGCAACTATTGCGAGACGTAGAAAATTATCTGTCGTCCCAGCCCAACGAGACGAAGGCCCTTGCGGGCACGCTGCCGCGACCAGTCAACGCCAGCGATTTGGAGTTGGCCACGTGGGCCGTGGTGGGCCGTACCCTGCTCAACTTGGATGAATTCATTACCCGCGAATAGCAAAGTAGGACGAGCCGCAGGCGTTTGTCGGCCTCGATTTCCTGGAGAATCGCACGATGGATCCCCGTCAAGAATACGTGCTGAACACCCGCCGGCATTTTCTGACCACCGCCGCGAGTGGACTCGGAAGTTTGGCGCTCGGATCGATGCTGGCTCGCGACGGCGTTTCGGCTGAAACAGGCTCGGGAAAGTCTTCACTCGATTTGGCTGAGTTCAATCCGCTGCTTCCCAAGCAGCCCCATTTCGCTCCTAAGGCCAAGGCGTGCATTTTCTTGTTTCAAGCGGGTGCACCCAGCCAGATCGACATGTTCGATCCCAAGCCGAAACTCAATGAGTTGCACGGAGAACCGCTTCCCGACTCGTTGACGCAAAGCGTTCGCTTCGCCTTTATCAAGAAAGAAACCGCCCTGCTGATGGGCTCCAAACGCAAGTTCACCCGATATGGTGAGTGCGGGATGGAGATCTCGGACTTTCTTCCCCGGTTGGGAACATGCGCCGACGACCTCGCGCTGGTGCGCACCATGCACACCGACGCATTCAATCACCACCCTGGTCAACTCATGCTGCATACGGGGGTCGCTCGTTTTGGCCGGCCCACGCTCGGTTCGTGGCTAACATACGGCCTGGGCAGCGAATCGGACAATCTACCTGGTTACGTGGTGCTGACCGCGGGTCGCGGTTCTTCCGGAGGAGCCTCCAACTGGACCAGCGGTTTCCTGCCCAGCACCTACCAAGGTGTGCTGTTTCGCAACCAGGGCGATCCGGTGTTGAACCTGGAAAACCCGGGGGGATTATCACGCGAATTGCAGCGGAAAAGCCTGGACGCTCTGGCAGCCCTCAATCAAACGCGGTTTGAACACTTGGGCGACCCGGAAATTGCCAGTCGGATCGCGGCGTACGAATTGGCGTTTCGCATGCAAGCGGCTGCGCCCGAATTGATCGACTTGTCGAAAGAAACGCAACACACGCTCGCTGCCTACGGAGTGGACCGCCCGGAGCCAGGAAATGGGGGGCGTGGCGGCGCCAATGCTCCCTTCAGTCGTTACGCATTGAACTGCCTGCTGGCCCGTCGAATGGTGGAACGCGGAGTGCGGTTTGTGAGCCTGATTCACGCTTCGTGGGATCACCATAGCAATCTCGATGCCGAGTTGGGTTACAACTGCACCATGGCAGATCAACCGGTGGCCGCCCTGCTGAAGGATCTCAAGCAGCGGGGGCTGCTCGATACGACCCTGGTGGTTTGGGCGGGCGAGTTCGGTCGCACACCGCTGGGCGAAAATCGCAACGGCAAGCGGGAAGTCGGCACCGGGCGGGACCACCACCCCTTTGCCTTTAGTCTATGGATGGCAGGAGGCGGCATTCGGGGCGGCCAGGTTTATGGCCAGACCGATGAAATTGGCTGGCACCCGGTCGAAAATCCGGTCCACATGAACGATCTCCACGCCACAATTCTGCGTCTGTTCGGATTCGATCACCTCAGGTTCACGTACCCGTTTTCGGGACTCAAGGTGCGACTGACCGATCAGGCAGGCAAAGTGATCGAGCCGCTATTGGCGTAGAATAGTTTGGCCAGGCAGATGTCGCTGGACAATTCGCTTTCGATGGTGATCGGCGCCCTGCGGGGCATTATCCCCAGAACTTCCACCAAGCCTTTTTGCGTTTGACGACCGGTCGGGGGAAATCTTGCCCGCGGATGTCTTTAGCCCCGGTGAGGTCGGCATCGTGCATAATGGCGCCGGTCAGATTGCCTCCGGTGAAGTCCGCCTGAGTAAGCTTGGCGCGGCGGAAGTTGCTGCCAGAACAGTCGGCGCCCTTGAGGTTCGCATATGCCAAATTAGCGTTCTCGAGTTTTGCCCGCACGGTAGCCAGACTCAAATCGGCGCCAGAGAAATTGGCGCCGCAGGCATCGACCTGACCGAGTTTGACAAAGCGGAGATTGGCTTTTACCAGGTTGGCGTCGCGAAGATCGGCCTCCGCCAAGTCGGCATTGCTCAAATCGGCGCCCGAAAAAACAGCCTCGCGGCAGTCGGCTCCAACCAGATTGGCGTGCGACAGCGCGGCATTGACCAATTGTGTTCCCCTTAGATCAGCGCCTCGCAAACAACAATTCATGAGGTTTGCGCCCGTGAGGTCCTGACCAGACAAATCGGCTCCCGTGAGGTTGACGCCGGCCAGATGGGCTTTGACGAGCGACCCGCCCTCGTAGCGCAACAATAGGGCGCCCGACTCTTGATGCTTGATCGCCACATGCGCTGGATCGGTTTTGGCCGGGGTTGGTTCAGCGGGTCCGCCCAGATTGCCCTCCAACTCTCGAAGTCGCGGCAACAGGGGATCGAGCAGCGATACGGTGCTGGTGCGGCTTTGGCTGAGCGAACTGAGGCTTGCCTGCGAACGCGAAGCTTGCTTTCGTTTGGCCAGGGCTCGTCGCTCTGCCTGCGCGGCACGAGCCCTGACAATCGATCGAAAGTTGAACTCAATGTCGCGCCGTTGGGCGAACGGCGCCACGGCTCGGGCCACCTCTTTGCAACTTGGAAATCGGCGCTCGGGCCGCTTGGCCATCATGCGGGATATGATGTCCAACACTTCGTCAGGAACGTCCGGCGCCAACTCTTTAAGGGGCCGGGGCTTGAAGCGGCGATGAGCGTCGAGTTTCTTGCCAATGGTGTTGAGGGGGTAGGGAACCTTGCCCGCCAAGATGAAGTAAAACGTGCAACCCAGGCTGTAAATGTCTGCCCGCGCGTCCACGTGATAGCTGTCCAGGGATTGTTCGGGAGCGACATAATCGGCTGTGCCCAGCTTGTCTTGCCCGAAGATCATGGCCATCGAAAACTCTTGCCCCTGGTCGTCGCAAAACGCCAGGCCAAAATCAAGCAACTTCACGTGGCCGGTGCGATCGATCAGCAGGTTGCCAGGTTTGACATCGCGGTGAACCATGCCCTGTTCGTGGGCGTATTGCAAACCCTCGGCGGCCTGGCAAATTATGTCGCAGGCTTGCTGCCAGGGAAGCGCCCCCTGGCGCTCAATCAATTCTTGCAGGCTGAT